>Ga0116231_10005689_pt1 | contig 24400 bp, 26 predicted proteins | sample S1TSphgellanicum_2_FD_89695 | JGI IMG/M metagenome (GOLD analysis project Ga0116231, IMG submission 89695) | Host-associated microbial communities from peat moss isolated from Minnesota, USA - S1T2_Fd - Sphagnum magellanicum MG | ecosystem: Host-associated > Plants > Peat moss > Unclassified...
AGAGATCATGCTACTGAGATTGAGGAGTGGAGGCAACATTGGTCTCCATCCTATGTATCTATTACTCACGGTGGTGTTACTAGTGGTGGTACTACTACACCGTCTACTCCTAGTACGAGCACACAGGTTGTTCCCCCACCTCCGTTTAACCCTATCACGGAGTTTTTTTTGAGGCTGAAAAAGAACTACCAGGGGGTGAAGATGGAGAAGTTGAGGAGTCTTCAGAAATTTGAGCGGAAGATTAGTGAGAGTCTTCGCGAGGCATACATTTATATGCGACAGTTGATTATAGTTACCTAGGGGGTGATGGAGGCTCAGGGAATCCAATTTTGGTATGGGATTCTGGACAAGGAGTTGCGACGGAAAACATGCAATGTGACTCTCATGAGTGACGATTCTCCCACATTGGCCCATGTGTTTGCTTTATCTGAGAAGATAAAGCTTAACATGGTGGAAGAGAGGGTGGTGACATCTGGATTCAATAGGGATATAGTTACTATTTCTCGTGGACAACAGTCTATTTCACAACCTCGTATTTATGGAGGTGGGAGTCGTGGAGGTCAGGTACGACCTCAGTCAGGTTTTGGAGGGACGGGTGCACAAAGACCGTTGCCTTCATTTGCTAGTCAATAGCAGGGACAGTCTTGTTGGACATGTGGTGGTGTTCATATTCGGAGGGATTGTCCACAGGAGAGTGGTGGACGGACTTTGGCTGATGGATTTCAGTCAGCACAAGTTCAATGTGATAACTATGGCCAGGTCAACCACCCTTGTGAGCATTGTTTTGACCTTTACCCAAAATTGAAATTAGGTTGTGGTGGAGGTCGTGCTGGAGCAGCTCAAAGAGGTCGTGGTGGTAGAGGTGGTGGGGGTGGTAGAGGTACACCAATGGTTAGGGCACCTCTCGTGATCACTCCTCCCCCTACGATAGAGGCAGTTATGGCTGCTAAGATTGAGCAGTTGAAGCAAAGGCTTGCTACCATGGCAAGTTTTTAGCATCGATCACATTCATGAGGCAAGGCTCCCACATCTTATGGGGGAGATGATCTCTTTTATATGGCTAGTGTAGCACAAATTGAGGCGTCCATTGCAATAATGAGAGGCGTCACTCGAGCTTCGGAACCACGTGGGGCAACTGTGGAGTTGGATCCATAGAAGGGTGAAGCTGGTAAACAAGCCAGGCTTCCCCAATCATTCTTGTTGTCTGAAGTGGTTAGGACTCCTTCCATGGTTCCTACACCACCTATTGAGCTAATAGTGGGGCCAACAACATCGACATCACGTGTAGTGGACACAAATGTATCATCGAGTGTAGTGTTGCGGATGGTGACTTCAATGTTGGGATCCCCAACATTTTCAGCTAATGATTTGATTGTGTCAGGAGTTGACTTAATGCGTGTATTTCGACTAGCAGCCACATTGTGTGAACGTGGGAATGTTGTTGCTACAAGTGCCGAGGTGTGTGAAGGTGTTGATGTGGGGCAACTTGTGGCGGGGGATGTTGTTGTGGAGCAACCTGTGGTATCAGGTGTGGATAATCCTTGGCAGGTGGTGGCGGCTAAAATGGATGCATTACCAGCTCGACCAGCCATTGATCGTGAGAGACTTACACCTGGTGTATGTATGTTGGATAATCGAAGTGGTATTTTCCGGTTGGTGAGTCTTACGAGCCAGGTGTATAAACCAGATCGGGTTTTGTTGGATTCTGGTGCCCAACCCTTGATGTTGGGGAAGGCAGCATGTATTGGTTTGGGTATTCGGAGGTCAGAATTCGAATTGTGCCCATTCCAAATTTAGACATCACTAGGTGGAGCCAGTGATAGGTCTAACTTCATGACACGTGAAAGATTGTTGATGCAAATGAAACCGGATCATGTGATTGATAGCTCTAGGTTGGGAGTGACTGCTATTATTACAGCAACTAAGTCGTATGATGTACTAGTTGGAGGTGCCGTGTTGTATCCGATGTGTTTTCAGATGGATTATTAGACATAAACAACAACTTATCGACCTGGTTGGCAGTCTGGAGATGGACGGATGAGCTAGGTGCCTGTGAGATTTATTTCTGGGGTTCGACCAGGAGGGTCTCCCCCAGAGGTGTTGGCATCAATTGTTGGTTTTAGTGGAGTGGTCACTTGGCCAGGTGACTTGTTGGAGGGCAACATTTCATCCGTTGACACTCTGGTCTATGAGGATATAGAGGAGGTTCTAGCTTTGTTACAATAGTGTCCTCTTCATTGGATGTTCCACTTTGGCATTTGAAATGGGGTGTTATGGCAGGATGCCGATCGTTTGGTATCACAGGCTTGGCGTGAAGCTTTTGTGCCTGTCGAGGAGGAGGAGGTTCCATAATGGACTCCTATTTATGGTCCTGTTGGGTTGTCTCCATTGGGTACTACACCCATTGTGTGGGAATATCTTTCCGAAGGTATTTGCGTGTTGGATCTATTTGGTGGGATCAGCATTGGTTTGGCAACAGTGCTTCAAGCGGGTATTCTAGTTCGGAAGTACCTTTACGTGGAGAGAGATGAGATCGCAAAGAGGGTTTGATCGCGCCATCTTGCATTATTGATGCGGTGATACCTTGAATTGTTGCTGAGGTTGGCTATTCGAGGATATCAGCGGGCTTTGCCATCAGACATTGCATTATTGGGGGCACAAGACCTTGCGAGAGTTGGTCTTATTAATTTGGTGATTGCTGGATGGCCATGCCAGGGTCATACTTGGGCTAGTCGTGGTGAAGGATTACGTGACCCTCGATCTCGTATGTTTTGGGAGATGTTGCGGGTGTTACGCCATTTTCAGACACATTAGGCACGTGTTCCCGCGTACATTCTGGAGAATGTACCTTTGTTGGGTGATATTAGGTCTCATGTGATGGCGAGTGTACACCAAATCTGGTCTTGGATTGGACCAACGGTTTTATTGGATGCAGCGAAGGTTGGCCTGCATGCTCATCGTCCCCGATTGTGGTGGACAAACTTATTGCCGAGGGAGGTGTTAAGATGGGCATATGAGACAGTACCACGATTTTCTCACCTCATAGTGGATAGTATTTTAGATATTGGGCGACGTTCTCAGGTGGTGAAAGTTGTTGATAGGTCACCCATGGTAGTGGTGAACCGAGTGGGACAGCCTAGGATGGCGTTACCCACATTTGTCAGTTTTCCAGCATCACATGCCTATAGAAAGGGTGGTCCCGAGCTTATATGGGATACTTGTTTGCAGTAATTGGTGGAGCCCAACGCCGATGAGAGAGAACGTGCAATGGGGTTTCCTACAAGAATGACATTTGTCCCTTCTATTTCCAAGGCTTCACATCGACAAGTGTTGGGTCAAGCTATGGACCTAAATTGTTTGATTTGGATTGTTGGCCTTGGTATGGTTGAGCAGTGTCGGTTCAGAGCCACATTTGTAGTAATTACACCTCTTGTGAGCTCGCTGTCCACCGTGATGGTAGAGGCATCGACTGGGGGCGAGGAAAGTTATGCTTTTCATCCTTGGAGTACATGGGATGTGTTGGGAGAGCATGTGAAGGTTGTGGCCCATGCTATTGGAGGAGTTTGTTGCTCCAATGGTGTTCCATTGGGTGACTTGGAGGAGCGTGTGGCTTCTCCCAAGGTTTTTGCATAACAACCCATGGCATCGTCCTCTTCCTCTAGTGTGTCTACCAAGGAGACTTGGGAGCCTTTGATAAGGCCCAAGCTAACAGGGGGAGAGAGGCGACAGTTGATGCAATTCCTAAGAGCATAGAGGAGTTGTTTTGCCTTTAATATGAAGGAGTTGGGTGCTTTGATTGGACCTGGTATACGGATTGAGTTAGCTAGTGATAGGCCAATCTTCCATCATCCTTATAGATATAGTGATATGGAAAGGGACCTGATTTGGAGTCGGATGTTGGATCTATTAGAGGCTGGATTAGTGGAATTGTTGCATGGTGAGTATGCATTAGCCACTATCATGCCTGCCAAAAAGGATGTACATGGCAACTACACAGATAGGCGAATGTGTGGAGACTACCGTCCTATTAATCGGCAAATTAAATTCGATAAGTATGCCATGCCTACACCTGAAAAGATCTTTGATGTTGTGGGACATGCGAGGGTTTTTAGTACACTTAATCTTCGAGCAGGGTACCATCAGTTGCCGATTCGAGAGGAGGACAAAACCAAGATCGCATTTTGGGATGTCAACTCTCACGGCAAGGATTGTTTGTATCAGTGGAAGTTCTTACCCTTTGGGTTGAAGAACGTGCTTGCCGAATTTCAACATGTGATGGATAGGATCTTAGCAGGGTTGGATTTTGTCCAATGTTATATCGATGATATTGTGATATATAGTGATACCGTGGAAGAGCATCAAATTCACTTACAAATTGTGTTTGAGCGGTTGAAGACTCATGGTCTTTGTTTACATCTTGGGAAGTGTAAGTTCTTTCAGGAGAGTGTGGAGTATCTGGGTCATGTGATCTACCCAGGTGGTTTGGGAGTGCAACAAGCCAAGGTGGAAGCTATTGCACGTATTCCGTGTCCCACGGATGTGAGTAGGGTTCGCGTTTTCATGGGATTGACGAACTATTATCGCAGGTATGTCAAAGGCTTTAGTGCGATGGCAAAGCCTTTGAACATGTTGTTGAAGTTGGATCAGGAGTGGCAGTGGGGTGATGAGCAAGAGTGAACTTTTGTGGAGTTCAAGGTTAGGTTAATTACAACTCCCATCCTAAGGAAACCTATTAGGGGGCGTCCATTCTAGCTACACACTGATTGGAGTATGTTGGGACTTGGAACGGTGTTGACACAGTGTGATGATGAAGGGAAGGAGTTTGTGGTGGCCTATGCAAGTCATTCGAACAATGCAACGAAGTCACGCTATAGTTCTTATGAGGGAGAATGTTTGGCAGCGGTGTGGGCTGTCACACACTTCAGGTGTTACTTGTTTGGCACACAGTTTACCTTTGTCACTGACCACCAGTCGTTCAAGCGGTTGATGGAGTTCGATAAACTTACAGGAAAGCTTGCACGGTGGGCTCTCATCTTACAAGAGTATGACTTCCAGGTGGTGCATAAACTTGGAGTTACAAACCTTGATGCCGATGGGTTGAATCGGAACCCATGCACTAGCCAAGAGGATAATATTGGAACTAGATGGCATGGCGAGGTTGATGAGGAGATGGTGCCAGGTTGGCATGCATAAGCCTTTTTGTGCTTATTGGGTGTGGACTTTAGTATGGAGGGCCACATGACATCTTACTCTAGTCAAAGGGTAGATGACCAGTCTTTAGATCCTGAGGTTGGGGATGGTAGCATCGGTCACCATGATGTTCATGATGATACATTAGTGTTGGAGTTTTTATGAACCAGTATGGTGTCAGGCATGGTGAGTGCTAAGGAGAGAGATTGTGTTCTCTAACGAGCTAAGAGGTATTGGTTGGAGGGGACACATATACTTCGAATGTGGGAGGATGGTAGGGTACGGATTATACCACATCCAGACCAAAGAAGGCATATTGTGCAGCATGCCCATGAGGAGTTGGGGCATTTTGGAATAAAGCGGACATATAATTTACTCCTAGGTCAATATTGGTGGCGTGGTATGCACATCGATGTGCAACGATTAGTGTCACGTTGCATGGTTTGTGATAGGGTGAGGGCATCGTCCAATGCCCCTACACCATAGTTACACCCCTTGCCTATTATGGGGTTGGGTTATCATTAGAGTTTGGACTTTGCGAGACCATTACCATTAACAGTATGGCACAACAAATAATGTGTTGGTGATGGTGGAGCACTTCTCCAAGTGGATTGAGTTGGTGCCATCCCCTAACAAATCCAGCAAGGGAATAATGTATGCATTCCTTGATAGGGTGCTTAGTCATTTTGGTGCACTAGCTGAAGTGTTGACCGATCAAGGTATGGAGTTTCAGGGTGAGTTTCAGGTCTTGTGTGATTTTGTGTGATAAGGCGTTGATTGATCATCGAACCACGTCTCGAGATCATCCAGTGGTAGATGGTTTAGCTGAGCATGTGGTACAAACGGTGAAAAGGGCATTGCACAAATATGGCTTGTAGAAAGGCCACCTAGGGGATTGGGATATTCAATCACCATGGTTGGCCATGGGATATCGATTCAGTCGTTAGGCATCCTTGGCTTCCTTTTCACCTTATTTTCTATTGTACGACTGAGATCCAAACTTGCCAACAACAATTCATCGTGAGTCTAGTGAGGTGGTGAACCTTGATGACCCGAAGATGTGGTTGAGGGTGTGTTCTCAACGTGCAAAGCTTTTTCGAAGAGTTATGCCAACAGCGTTCGAAAACCTTGCCATTGCTCAACATAAAGATACATTGCGATATGCGATTATCCATGGTGGAGGTTATCGACCATCGATTCGTAGGTTCCATGTGGGGGACTATGTCTATTTGCAATAGACTACACCAACGACATTGGATGTAACAACATGCCGCATTATCTTATGAGTGCAAGAGGTGTTAGCTTCTGGAGTTTTCATGTTGGAAGGTCGTGATGGTGTTGTTTGGAAGGACCATGTGCGTAATTGTGTGCCATGTCACCTCCCAAATGTGGATGGTACAGTTGACCCAAGTTTGGCAGTGGTATGGGCCGGCTTGAGGTGTATGTTATGTGGGTCTAAAGGTGGAGCAACCCATATGTTGGTGTGTGATAGATGTTCTAGGGGTTGGCACATGGCATGCATGACTCCACCTAAAGATGTTGTTCCCGTTAGAAGGTGGGTTTGTCCTCGTTGTACTTTGGAAGGGTAGATGACTTGATCTTCACATGGTATGGATTGCAGATGGGCGACTAACGATGGGGCAACATAGCACCCGGCCTTTTGATTCGTGCACCCGCAAAGGTGTATAACATGTAGAAGATGTATAGGGATACCTGGAAGTTAGAGGGACCTAACCATCAGCTAGGGGGGCGAGTTGTGGTATACATGTATTTGTGTATGCTCTCGTCCATGTTATGTGTTTGTGTGTGTATGTGAGTATGGTATGTCAGCGATGTATGTTGTATGACGATATGTATTCGCATGACACTGAACCAATTGATTTTCCCTCTAAAATGGTATCCTGTAGGTTTAACCTTGATTTGCCACTTTTTGGTCTTGGACCCTCATCTAAAGGATGTGGGTCCAAGTTATGGCTCCCAACCAATAGGATTGCTCTATTTCATTAGACCTTGAACCTTCATCTAAAGTGGCCTTTAGTATGGTGTTTTTTCAAAAAATCAGAACCACCACATCTTTGGTTTTAAAATTTTGAAAGATCAAATGCTTATGACACCAAAAAAGGGGGTTCACTTAAGTATGCATGTGCTTTGACATCAAAGGAAAATTCCAGCATGGAATTTTCAGTGCATCAGCATTGCAAGATCAGAACACACAATTGACCAAACCCAAATACATTACTAACATAATAATAAGATTTTTTTTATAGACCTTTGATAGATTAGCTCAATTAGAATCTCTTTTCTATGTGGGCTATCATGACCTAATGGTTATGGGCAAACCAACAAAGAAAATCCATGTAAAGCCAACACCCAAACCTTATGAAAACCAAGTAAACAAACAAATTTAGCTATTGAGTTTTTCAAGTCCCCCAAGAATTTCCCATTGCAAATGAATTTGCTTAGAATTCCCAAACATGGAGGTACTAGATGTTCCACAAATCCCAACAAAAGTCGCAAGCACATTAGATTTGAGCAAAATGCCACATAACATGCCAGCTCATTAACCCCCTCGAACCTTTCATCATTTTCATCTTAGGTCCTTATTGACTCAATGACACATAATGTTCTATTCACTAACCTTAGCGCAGTGGAGTTTATGAAGCTAATGGGTGGAACTTTCACATAATTGAACTTAGGCATTTTTCCCAAAATTCATAATAGTAAAACCATAAACATGAAATAAAAAATGAGTTTGAATCTAAGAGTGCTTAGCTTTCTTCGTTTTTTGGTATTTATCTCCATCCACCACAAAGCACATTGTCAATCTCTTCACATCATTGTCATCTTCACAATAAAAGAAAATCTTGAAGACAATGCTCCATTGCCAATTCTTGATCTAGGCGTTGGCATTCCATGAATAACACAAACCAAAACTCATAACCTGCAAACAACAAAAACACAAGAAAATAGAAAAAAAACATCAAGAAGTAGAAAGCGACACCTCAAGTAGAAAGCGACTTCTCTAATGTTCACTATACCAACTGTCTCCTCCTTTGACGCTTTCTACCAGTCACATCCTACGTAGTAAATCATCCATCAATTTAGGGCTTCGTCTGATTAGGGCTGAGTCGCACAAATGAACTTGCTGACACAGGTCCAAGTCACACCTGCACAACACTCATCTTGAGTCCAAATTTAACATTTCGCCAATGCATTGAATAGAGCCACTAAGAGGCCTCACTCTAGAAAGCTACCAGTATAGGTAGGTGCTGGTTCACCCTGGCCGTCATTTAGCGTTAAGAACAAAAGTTTTTCACCAGCCCACTTTAAAATTAAGTTAGATATTAAGAGTATTATTTAAACTGCACATTGAAGAACAGAATGATGAAAACCTACCGAAATTGTGTTTGCTTGAAAGGTCATGTGTCAGAAGAGAAACTACTAAGTTGCCATGGTTGACTTATTACAAGCTATTGATTGTTGAGATGGAGAGTTTTTGACATCTAGTTTGTACTAACTTGACGCCCTTTAAATTATCCCTTGGTTTTAATGCTTATGCACATTTTTCGAATATGCTGTGTGTTTTATAAATAAAGCTTTGCAAGGTTTTGATGATAATAAGTGAATTAATTTATACCAAGTTAAAAAATTAGTCTGTGGCAGGCTACTAAGTAGGCTACTGGATTAATTCCAATCATCTTTCTATCAGACAATTGAAGAAGGTTCTTCTCTGTCTCAGATCCCACCAAATCCCCAGCATTTAATTTTGGCCACGTAGTACTTTGTCCATTTGCACTTACGTTGCAGATTTCAGGTCTTCAATCTTCAGATCAGAATCCAATATATCTCACCACCCAATGTGTCTCAGACCACCTACTGAGCTCAAAACTCAAGAATATGAGTAAAGTTGTTTTAATCTTCCAGCCTACATGATGAGTTCAAAGTTCAAACAATCAAAGTACAAAACTCATTTCTACCAAGCTCTCTTATATATCTAAATCTTACAGTGGTTTAGATGGGATTCAGATCTGTGTTTGGGTATGTGACCCAGCACCCATCAGAGAACCATCTGTTGGAAGCCCACTGTGACTCAGTTATGTATGAATGACAACCACAACCGAGTTACCAAAGTTTCACCTTGGTAACCTATCCTGTAACCTGTCCTACCGCCCCCAAGTTCCCCTACCTGGGTGATTACCCAAATGTGTAAGTACGAGTGTTGGCTGGTTATTGAGTTTTGATTCAGTTATTAATCACTTACCAGTTGGTTATTGGTTTTTTACAATCTGTTGAATTGATGAATCACCTGATGTTGAATTTTCAAAATGTAATATAAACCTACTTGGATGACTGGATTATTATTTAGGTAGGTTATCAATCTTTAAACACTAATACAAAAATATTTTTAAAAATCATAATTTGAATTTGAATTTTTAAAAACCTTACCATCAACAGCAGGATAACAAGAGGATGTCAACCAATTATTTGATAACCTACTCTTATGCATAAATCAACAATTATTATCCAAATATTCTTGATAACTTGCCCAACAATCAAAAAAATTGATATTGATATTGATGACATGTGATCTAAATTTTTGGTTAAAAGATAACCCACCCAACAATTATTTAAAAAAAAAAAGAAATATTCAGCCAACACAAGAGAGTAGCATAAGTAAGAAAGGAATGTAAGCAATAACTGTGTAGGTAGTTGAATAAGTAAGGCATTTGATAACCACTTTGTAGGTACATGCATATAGATGAATGATGAAACCTTGCCGAACTTAATTAAAGAACAGACACTCATTTGAAAGGGGAAAAAGAGGAACAAGAAGAGAGAACCAATGTCCAATGTCCAACCAAGAGATGGCACTCAAAAATGCAAACAAATCAATGGTCGCAAAAGAAATCAACAAGGACTTGTCAAAGGGGGTTCAAATGATAATTGAGAACCTAAAATCCTCATTAGTTGTATGAAGCATATTTGACAAGGAGACGGGTGGAGCATCTACCCTAAAAGAGGTCTCTTTAGGAAGAATGGCTTGTCTCAATATGGTAATGGCTTAAACTTTTTGTAGGATGAATGGTTTGTAAATAAATAACTACCATAGTTAATTATGGGATAGGGATACAATGAAAAAGTGTTTAATGTTCACACATCATCCATCCTGGATCTGGTAGGTTGATGGGTGCTGGGTCAATTTGGCTCATTTGATTATTCTTTTGGCTAGAAATTCATATCATGCACACAAATAATATAATATGAAACAAAGGATTTTGCAAAAACCCAATCGATCGCTAAAGTTGGACAAGATTTCAGAGGCAGATCAAACTCACAAATGGAATTGTTCACAATTAGTAGTTTGTCACAAGCATTTCAACCTATCTCAGGGATTACCACATTCAACATACACTGTGCATTACTCCCTATGCCCACCCATAAACATGAAAAGTTGTTGATAGTGTGAAGTGGGAGACTATTCAAATATCATCACCTAGGCCAATCATTATGGCTGGCCAATAAAAGAATATCACTAAATTGTACTGATCTTCTTGAAGGGCACTGTGGTAGGGGGCAAATTTACAAACCCAAACTGAATTTTGCTATTTCTTTGCTATGTAAGTTTCATCCAAAATACAATGTACAGGCCATTCTCCTACATTTTGTGTGGAGATGATCTCGCCTCTGAGTTAGGAATAAATCAGTGTAAGCTGGTTCCACGTTACTGGTTGGGAGAAGGCTAGTTTTGCTTAAAGAGGACCTATCAAGCCTTTCTGAAAATTTCCTTTGATTAGAATTGGAGGTTCTCTGAAATTTATATGAAGAATTGAAATCAGCAGTGGCCCATTATTGAGTTTTGACCGGTGCTGTGCAGGTATTGATTTTTAAGAGAACATATGGTCTTGGGTATTATATATTTTATAACTTTGGTTATTTTTTTGGGTGATGTTTTGAATTTTAAAAAAATTATTTCAGAACCTCTGGGTATGATTTAATTTATCTTTCTGAACTCATGACAATTATTGGCTACAGGGTTTAAGGCTGTTGAAATGGATGCAATTTTGATTACAGTTAAAGTTTAGGGTTATGATTTAAAAAGAAACACATACATCAGAGAAATTGAAACATTACAAAAATGGAAAAAATCAAAATTGAATCTCATAACTTATACACAAAGAGGAAACTTAGACACACAAACTCAAAATAAAACTGTAAACCCTAATAGTACCTGTTTCACCTGAGGAAATCTTCCAAGATTTCTTCCATGAAAAATAAATGGGTAGAAAATTTTGAGTTTTTTCCCAATCCTACTATGAACGACAATTCACAGGAAAAGGTCTAAATTGAGTTTTTAACATTAAAATCTGGTGAGGTCAAGTTTTTATACCCGGATTCAAAACTGTGGGTTTTAACTCTTGGATTTGGGTACCCACACAACACTAGTTTTGATCATTAATTAACCTAGTTATTAATACCCTACTTATTCAATTATAGATTTTGTGATAATTAATCAATAACTTAATTGCCTGATATTGAAATTTCAAAATCTAATAGCCTACGAAGATGACCTGGTTATCATCAAGGTAGTTTATCAATCTTAGAACATTAAACAATTTTATGGTAGATTTTTTATAAAAATAATTTAATTTAAATTTAAAAAACACTGTAACTGATATAATATATCTAGCAGGTTAACCAATAGTTATCAACCAGGTATTTGAAAAACCTAGCTGTATGCATAGCTGATGATATTACCCAAAAATATGGATAATCAAATCAGTACACAAATGTTTTTGATATTGATAACCTCATCGACACCCAAATTTTTAAAAGGAAAAACCTACCTGATGGTTATGAAAAAAAGTAAATAACCTGCCAACACTGATTGAAACCGAGACAAGTCTAGAACCGGACAACAGCTGTGCAAACTTTGAAGCTTGTTCATGTGCATGCTCCTACGGATTGATCTGCTCCGGCCCATGCAGCTGCCATAAATGCTGTTTCCATTTGAAAGAGTCGAGGAGAGTAGAGCAAGATGTCAAAGAGCTAGAAGAAAATTTTCTTTCTTCAAGTCAGATTCTTCTTCTTCTTCTTCTTCTTCTTCTCCCTGTAGTTTTGCATTGATTAAGTGGTTAGAATTAGCATGTGCAAACAAACAAGGCCGGTGTCTGGCAGGCGACATTGGCTGCCAGCAACGGATCTGCAGCTCTAACAATCCTTGGCAGCTAGCTTGCAGGAGGCACATCTATATAATTAAGTCTAGATCACTAGTCTCGGTCTCGCAGAGACCAGCTATAGCATTAAGCTGCCAAAACCAGTAGTGGGCATTTGAGAACATGCTTTTGGGGTAATGCGATCGACTGCGGGTGCGTAGTGGAGCTCGACTAATTACAACTAGTAGATCTAGTACTGGCCTGCCTGCTGGAGTCCTGTTCCCCGCTCTTCCGTCACTGTCTGCAGCTTCGACAGAACCTGCAGTTGCTGCTGGTACTTGCCAGAATTTGTTTGCAATAGGACAAAAACAGAAACGCGGTTCTAGCACGGTGATCAGTCACACTACTGACGCTGCTTTTGTATTGGATAGCTCCCGGGGTGGTGGTGGTTTTGCAGGTTCTGGACTATCATGGCCTGACCCTTGTAACTGTCCCGGATTGTAAAAATTCTGAGAAGATTTCAGAATCTGCAGCTGCATGCACACACACACCTGCAGCTCTCATCGAGGAGTGTCTGATCAAACAAGTGAATCTAGGGGTTCTGATCTTCCATCTTGTCAGAGTTCAGCATTCCTAGAGTGATCCCTAGTCTGGCCCAGTCGTCGGTGTTCAAATTTATACATATCTTCTGTTGCGCTTGTTTGCTCCTCTGTTCAGTTCAGTTCCCCACAAATAAGCGCCTCATAATTAATGGACACCTTTGAAGACAAATCTTGCCATAAATGCAGTACCTGGCTTTCGTCCTATGATGAGCTAGCTAGCTACCTACTTTCGCCTGAACTTATCAATTTTCTATTGCTCCTGCAGTATGCGGTGATGAGTACTCTTAGAGCAGGTCCACAGGTGGTGCTCAGTAGGTGGCCCTGCAAAGGAAAATTGGACGAAGAAAAGTTAAAACATGGCGGTTTGGCTCAGCAAAATTGTTTTGGCCGTGCATTTTTGCACAGGATGCTGAGCAACACCTGCTGTTGACTGGCTAGATAGTTTGATAGGTCCAAGTGGGTTGCTATTACTTTAAGTCTCCCACCTATTTGCAGTCCCAGTTTTAGTTTTATCGTTGGGGTTGGAAAAACGTGGAGAACAAAACTTGGATGTGAAATATTCTTGCGGATGCTCTTACTCGCCTGTTGCAAAATCTTGAAGAAACGCGTGTGTCATGGTTAGCAGCTAGCCACGCGCAGTTGACGGAAGTTGATTGAAAAACAGCCATGACCAGCTTTGGAAAAACTCCACCAAGTTTCACTTGGATTCTTATCCAACTTAGTCGTCATCTTTCCCCCATCTCTCGACGATTCTTTATCTGCTTTAGAATTGATCAGTAAGCGACAAGATCTCGTGGTAAAATTCCTAGTTTTACATCGAGTGTTTTTTCTTAATGAGCAATATTCGAACTTCACGCAGCTACTGGATCATTCAACAGTGGATCAACTACTGACCGCAGCTGCTGATTACTCTACAGTTTGTGACTTCCTGCTGCATCTTCCAACAAAAGCATCGATCAGTTCCCAGGTAGTAGCGGCTGCTGCTCCAGTTATAATAATAATAAGGGATCAATGATCTGCTACAGCTAGCTGCTTACATTTAGCGTACGATCCACATTGTGCCCGAATATCCTGACGGAACTTGGAAACTTGATTGCAGCAAGCACCACTAGGTCAGGGAGTTATTAGTGTTGTCGCAAAGCGACGATGCCATTGATTCCGGGAAGTTGTATTCTATTCACTTACCAGTCGTTGTGAGCTGCAGGGGACCCAGCTCGCGGCCGCGCCTGCAGTCCGGGAATAATCCGGTTTTGTAGGCAGTGTGATCTCCCCCTGAAATCCAGGCCTCAATGTCGGGAATGTGGACTATAATAAGGAAGAAAGTGCGGCGCCTCAGTGTTTACCAAGAGACGAGGAGCCGAGCAATACGATCTCATCTTTAGAGCACGCTGATCTTTCCTAGCCCTTGTTCATAGTCTCTTGCTCTCTGTTCAAAGGAAGCCTTATACTGCTGTCTTCCGCCTGGAGAGATCAGAGAGAGAGAGAGCTGGGTGAAAGAAATGGGACGGCCTCAGAGATATAGGGGAGTGCGACAGAGACACTGGGGCTCTTGGGTATCGGAGATTCGTCACCCACTCTTGTACGTTCCTTCACCACCCTGATCTCCCCCGTGCATTCTCTTTGGATCTTAGTAACTGTGGCCGTCTTTTAGCTGGCTCACTAATCAGCAAAGCTTATAGCTTTTCGGTGCAGTGAACTATGCACCGCTTGTTTGAGTAATTTTCCTGAAGTGCAGATCTGACACGGCCTTGTTGGAGTTTTTTTTGCAGGAAAACTAGAGTGTGGCTGGGGACTTTTGAAACCGCTGAGGATGCAGCGCACGCTTACGACGAAGCAGCTCGACTCATGTGCGGTATTGGAGCACGGACCAATTTCCCATTGGACCCAAACGCTGATCCCGTGCTGCACAGCAGTCCCAAAACCCAGATGTTATCCTCGACATTGAGTGCAAAACTTCAACGCAGGTACTTAGCCTCTCAGCTGCAGAATCGGAAGGATCGGAACGTGCAGCAGCAGCAGCAGGTCGAGAATCATCACACAAGAATGGAGCAGTCCCTCACATGTTTGTGCCTTGACGCTGAACAATCTAAACTTGGGATATGGCAGAAAAAGACCGGAAGTACTCACGCTGAGGCGAACTGGTTGAGTCGAAAAGTCGAATTCGGCAGCAGCTATAGCAACTCCCCCACTATAGTATTGAAATCTGAACCATCGACCATGGATCAGAGTTGCAAAAAGGAGGAAGAAAAGTTAATCGCTACGGAGATGATCGAGGAGCTCCTAGGGTACAACAACTCTCATGCAGCTCAATTTGAGCTTAAGTCTCAGTCGGTGACCACGTCTGATTCCAGCTGCAGCAGCAGCACGTCGTGCTGTCTCACTGCTTACACTTGAGGTATTCTATTCTTCTGCAGCTCTTTAGTTATTCACGTTTTCCCAACCCCACGCAGAAAACTAAAACTGGGACTGCAAATAGATGGGAGACTACTAACGACATTATCCCATTTGGACCAATGTTCTAACTATCTAGCCAATCAATAGTAGGTGTTAAGCTTTGCTGTGCCTTTTACTAGGCTCTACATTTTAAACCATTTTTGCTGAGCCAAACCGGCATGTTTTCACTTTTCTTAATCCAAATCCAATTTTCTTTTTCAGGGTCAGATGTTGAGCATCGGTGGAGCTGCTCTCATCAGAGCTTTCTTCGTTTACATATAAGTTAATAGCTGGCGAGGACTGGCGCTGAGGGAGAGTATAACCAGCTGTACGAGTATAAAATCCTCGGTCGATCCTGCAGCACTAGTAGATCAAAATGTGCAATCATGCAAACTGTAGTCAATATGAGCTGCTGCAACTGTTCCAATTATTTCCATTAAAATCTGCATATTGTTCATGAGTGATCCTGATCGTTAAGTAGAATGTTGAACACTAAAATACCAGACTTCAAAACGCGGGTCCATCCTCGTCGTCTGGAGCAACTAGCTAGATATACTTAGAGACTACTAGAACTAATTCCAGACTAGGATTGCAGCTAAAGAAAATCGTTTTCCCTTGTGAACTAATAGGAGACTGTTATAGGAAAGTAAAATTCAGGAGCCAGCTTCTGGAGCACAATTGGAGCACAGTTACTATATAAGCTTGTTGCATTCTGCTTCGTATAAACTGTATGAGGTTGAAGCTAGGTCGTGTAATAAAGCATGACATCCTTGTATCCCACGGTGAAGATGCATTAGATCAGAGCCTGGCACCTCCTGCACGATCGATCCCTACCATGCAAAGGATTAGAAAAACTCCAACCCCAGGGTGGCAACTCCTGTATAATAAGCAGGGGTCTGCGGCATAAGAAGGCTAGTTAGAGCTTATGGACAAATTATTATAAGTTTATAATACCTCATAATAAGATTCTAATGATTTGAAGCTGGAGCTGGATTTTATAATAAAAATGCGTACCTTGATTAAAATTGTGCAAGTCGGGTTGCTTGTCTCCAACTTCTAGTGAGAAGTGGAATATGTGAGCTAGTTGTTGGCAACATGGATGCCGATTCTAGGAAAGGTGTAGTTTTTGGACATGCTTGTGGTGAGGCTGATGCACATGTATTTGTGCTCCTTTTGCTGCCGTTGTGTTTTCGCTTTTGCTCATTCTTCACATAGTTGTCCAAAGCTTTCTTGTCCTCTTGTGCCAACAAAAAGTCTTCTGTTTCTACATCTCTTGTCAAAGCAATTTAGCATATAACATTACTCAAATTGACAAGATCAGCTTCATGAAACCATAACCACCATATGAATAATGAAGACCTTCAATTTGTTTGTAATACGTTGGTAAAATTTTGATACCTTCCTCATTCAACTGAACAGGCCTCACATAATCAATATGCCCACCTTTATTAAGATGTTTTATAATTTTCTGTACAAGTCCTAAGTACCAAATCAGCTTCTTACCTTCTTCCATGACGAAGCCAACATCATCAAAAACACTCACCTCTTCAACTTCATGGACTTTTTGTGTAAAAAAACCTTTCACACATGTTCTATATTGCACTCACCTCAACCTGTCCACAGGTAACTTAAATGGTGGATGGGCATTTAGCTTAAATATGAGCCTCATTTTGAAACTAACCCCTTTCCAGGCACATCACCGATTGGTAATAACTTAGTAGCTTCTGAAATTTCTACAACATCAAAGGACTCTGAAATACATCCCTCAACTTCATCTTGTTATTCAATGTCCAAAACAAAAGTTCTTATTAGCACATCAACTTCATTAACAAAAGTTTCATCATCTCTTGAACAATACTCATGATTTACACAATTCATAAGCACATCATTTGCAACCATATTAACATCTTCGCTAATTTCCAAAAAACAAGAATCTATGATGTCTGATGAATTTGTATGATGAACTCTAAGGATTTTCTCACTTACCATGAAACCAAAGAGCTTCTTTCATCTCAACAACTACAGCCTTAATTTGAGCCTCTTTAAAACTAGCGAACCAAGCTTGTTTTAAAGCTCTATCTGAAATTGAATCATAATTAAAGAGATTAACAGAAAACAAGCCACATTGCCTTCCCACCAAATTTTTTTTCGTCATCTTATTCCATAAACAATGGACCATCTTCTTCAAACTTTATTTGTTCAGTTCGCCCTATGTGTGAAGTTTGTTCAATCACCTCCCCAATACAAAAATTGTGTTTGTTTTACACATGTTGTCCAAGAAGAGAAAAAATAAATTCATAACAATTTGAACCAAATTTATGTAAAGCAATAAGCAAGTTAGGAAATAAATCCCACATCATCATAATACGTACATAAAATTGTTGAATGGCAAAAATTCAAACAATCAATAATGGATTATTTAGCCAACCAATTATCTTGCAAGTTGTGTCCATGTTGAACATTACGAATATATTTAGTTCGAAAATAAATCATATGCACCACAAACGATGATAATTCCACTCATTCTAATAGAGTTCTTTGACCATAAAAAACTTGTAAAAACACCCAAATAAATTGAAGATGTAAAATTGTACCTTTGACATGTTTTTAAGATTGCATTCCTTCATATTCTTAAATATTCATGGCATAAATATTATTATATTTAATATTCACATATTTTAAGAAAACCTAAATTCAATGAAAATTATATGTTTGTATTTTGAATTTTGGTATAATTTTGGTATCATATATTATTTAGATTTGAATTTTTAGCTAAATTTGTGAACCATTTGGATGTTGTTCATAAAGATATTATAATGTTTAAAATCACTTGTTTTTCAATTCATTTATTTTGGCACAACATCAAATTTATTTCCTTGTATTATTTCATTATTTTCTCCCTAAATTAGAGGTCAAAACTAGAGGTTAACAACTTACTCCTTGCCTAATGATTGGAACTCTCACAATAATAATTCCACAAATTCCATTGTACAATGTACATATGCTATTTTCTTTTATAATGGGATTAATGTAAATTACCTTATATTATTTATATTTGGGTTTTGACAATAAATAATATCGTATTAAATAAAACTAGTAATTGGATTATAATTTTCAGTCAACAACCAATTATATGCGGGACCTTATATTTTTATTCATGAAATTTCAAGCAAATTATTCTTCCTTAGCGTCCCCAACAATATTATGGTTGCTTTAGGGCATATTCATAAGTAGGGTACCCTTTTTTGGACATATGATTTAAAGATTTTGTTTTTGGTATTTTTAAAATATAAAATCTAAATGAAATAAATTTAAGTGAGAGATATTGGATAATTCAAATTATGATCATTTTCATAGTGGTGGTGATTTTTCACATGTGTATGTAATTTTGTATAAATATTTTGATAAAAAATTAAAAATGCAAAAAATGAATACATAAGTTTTTATATACAACTTACCATTTTTTTGACATGAAAATTTCTTGCACATTTTGTTGACACTTGGGGCCATAAATTATAAATCTAGTGAATACAAAAAATCAAACAAATGGGGAAAAAAAAAACATTTTTCTTGTTGTCCTTTCAGAATGGATTTTGTAATCTTCAAAATTTTTATATTTCATATATTATTTAATCAAATACATTATATGAACATTGCCAAACATCGATGTATGCATTACCTATCCATGAAAGAAAATTGAAGTCAACTGTATTGTTTAATACATTCCTTTTGATTTTTTAAAAATGAAAATTACAATTAAAACAAAGATTCAAATTATTTAAAAGAACTCAAAAGGACATTTATATTATATCTAATATATTTTTAATTTTTTAATTAGATTTAAAATGACATCATTTTAGTTGTAATCATATACCAATCCATTAAAATCATGATATAATAAATATAATGAAAATCCAAAATAGTCTTTTACAATTTTGTTTTGTTAGACTATGCGTGATTGTGAATATGCTCTTTAAACATGCAAAATGGTTCTTGAAATTGAAAAAAAAATTGCATTAAAATTTAAACATTGAAACTTTGCAAGTATTGGTTTGTTTATTTTCAAAAAATATTGATAATTGAAATTATTGTGCTCCCTTTGTGATTTTTTAAAGATACAACAATACAACTTTATAAGGGTGTCCACACATTGTGTCTCTCCTTCTATTGTGATTACACCCATTTGATGCATTCATATATAATTTTAAAATTCAGTGTCAAAAGGTTTGAAGATAATTTCAAGTTAAGTTTTCACACATTTTTGGTTACTAATGTTTATGAAAAAAACTTTAAAATAATTAAATCTAAGAACTTGATTTTTTGGTCACTTAGGTGGTAATATTAGGGATCCTACCAATTTTTTTTTAATTAGTGATATATATAGCCAGATTTTGAATATATATATATATCTATTATTTTTATTTTTTGTGTGAAATTCCTTAAAGACTCAAGGTGCTATCATCATATTGCATCACTTCTACTATTGTTGATTGCTAGAATGCAATGCTTTCAATGTTATTTTTCACTATTACTTTCTAAATAAACTTGACACATTTCATCAACATGTGTGTTTTTATTGTTTCCCTTGAATTTTTACCCTTGGTGTCCAATGTGTCTAGTTGCAATTATTTGTTCTTACTATCTTCTCCTTTTTGTGTGTGTTTTTTACTTGTCCTTTTTGAAACAGTCCTGAAGCAAGGTGATTCAAAGCTATAAGAGATTTTAATAGCAATTTGTGCATTGTCAAGTAACTCTGTAGCATTAGTTTGTGTAGCCATAAGTCACACATAGGCTTTATAAATGCTGCGAACTCTTGATGTTGTCATGGCTAATCATTTGCCCATTGTTAAAGAAATTCTATAATTCCTACAGATCACCAATTTTTGACTTATCCAATTAGCAGTCATTAGCCAAAAGTCTCATAACTGATCACTTGTAATATCGTCACCAATTTTTAAATAATAATAGCCATACATTGGATAATAATTCGAAAATGTTTATTAAAAAAAACGCTGAATCCGAGCTGCTATAAGTGAGGTATAAGTATCCCTGGTCCACGGCCCTTTGTGAATCAGCACCTACACTGGTCATGGGGAAAATTCCAAATTATTTTTGAGTTGCTTTTAAACATTGTCAATATCTTGTACTAAGAACTGAACGAGTGTCTCGGAGTCCAAACTTAACAACTCATGGATTAAATATTAGTTGACAAGAGGCCTTACTGAAGAAGGTGAGGGTACGAGTATTAGGTGTTGAACCATGCTGGTAACATGGCCTTTGGTGACGCGATGAAGAAAGAGAATATGATTATTGATTGTGTTGTTGATGAATTCCCTCACTTCCAAGTTCAAACTTCCATTTGATTAGGTGTTGGGAAAACTTGGGATGTGTGCAAAAATTGTTCATGTTCATCACACCCCCAAGGACAAAAGCCCAGGGAAGTTCAGCTGGTTGACAAAGGTAGATTTGAGAGTACATCCAAATCCATGGCACTGTGCCCCATTGCAAATGTTTGGTCCTCCACAAGGAGCATGCATGGATAATTAATGATGTGTCCTCCTCCTCCTGAGTCGTCCCTCATCAAGTGATTTTTGTTTTTTGGCGAAGTTTCCTCATTTTGTGAAAACTATTTCCAAAAATGAATATTCTGTGACTAATTCCCTAATTTTTGAAAAAAATCGAAAAGCAGAAAAAAAATCCCCCAAATTTTCAAAAAGAATCTTACAATATGAAAGGGAGCTCAAGATTTATGCTTTCGTATTTTTAATTGTCAAATTTGGCTAAATATACTTATGGGCTATTGTCACTTGAGCAATATCACAAAATTGAAAAAAAAACTGATCATCAGGTAAAGTCTTTTCAACACTTGGTGGATGTGGAACAATGTTTTCCTTAGGATTTTAAAAAATGTAACTTAAGTGGCAATCATCCATATGAAGAAGGCAAAATGATGATCATCCCTAGCAAGATTTAACCAAATCTGGCTATAAATTGTATATAGAGTACAAATCTTTAGTCAACCTTTTATACTTTTATGGCTACACATTGAAAACCAAATATAAAAATCTGGAGATTTTTACTGTTTCTTTCTCACTTCTAGCAATAGAACCCTTCCAAAATCTTTTTTTTTTTGAATGTTTAATTTTTAAATTTTCCTTTTGGAGGAATTTTGCCAATGAAAAGAAGGCTGATATGGAAGATGCATTTTCTTGATGAATTATTGCAATTATTGTACCCTATGTCTAATAATAAGAGTAGCCACATACTTTGATGGACCAACACTCACCTGAAATGCTTACATGAATCACAATGAGATCCATTGCATATATTATACAAGTGTCGGCCATTTTGTTTATTGGCTATGTCCCACCAAAAAGAGGTATTAAAAATTGAAAGTTTGAGAATGCTTTGATTTTTTAGGGTTTCAACATTTAATTCCCAGAAGTCAAGAAAAAAGGGGAAATTGGCAGAATTTTATATTTGATTCTAGTAAGTTGCCAAAACTATGAAGAATGATCAAAAATTTGTATTTTCATATCTGGTTTATAAACCAGATTTGGCTTAATCTTCCTTGGGATCATCATCACTTTTCCAAAATCTTCCTATGGATGATCACCACTTTGGATACATCACAAAATTAGTTAAAAAAACACTGACCAGTGTTGGGAGTTTTTCACCTCAGTATATTATGCCCATAGGTAAAATACTAGTGTTAGTTGGTCTAGACCCTATCTAAGACCCTACCCAAAACCTTATCTAAACCCGTACCTAAACTGTGGTTAAACTGCACCTAAAACCTTACCTGAACCTGTATTTAAACTGTACCTAAAACCTTACCTATACCCTAGTTGTACCCTATGTAATACCCTACACTTATAACATAATAACAATAAAAAAGAATGATGAAAAAGAAGAAACCTAATCTTTAGGAAGAAAATTTCAAAACAGAAGAGAAATTGAACAAAAGGGATTGGGCAGTCCCATTTTGTAATATTGCAGAATTTTAGCATTCAAGTTCAAATAAACAAGAAGCATTAGTGTTTTTTTAATAAAAATGGTGGCCTATTGGTTGGGATAGTCCCCTTAATGAAGGAGTTTGGGAGTTTGGACTTGGGGTGCTTATTCCCTTTTGGCCTACACCTACATAGACCTTATGGGTGTTATTAATTTGAGATGGGTAAAGTAGGGATATTAGAAATTCATCCTATAACTTCTATATGTATGCATATTGCCACAAAATGCATTGAGTTATGATGGATTTTTTGGGAGTTTGGGGGAGTAACAAGTAATGTATATTTGTATATTTGCATTTTAGTCTTATTCATTGCATTAACTTTTTTAATTAAGACTCTTAGCTTATACTCTTGGGACTCCTTTCTTTAGATTCTAATACCATTTGCCATTGTATGGAGGCCTTGAACATATTAAGGATGTTGAAGAATTTTCTTTCTAATTTTGCTAACTTTCCTCATAAGATGCTTTTAAATATGTGATGTGTTCATGTTTGCAATGCTTGCACAACTAAATTGCATGTCCCCACTTGGCAATGTGCCATATTTTTACATGTCATACATTATTCTAATTTACCTTTCAATTCACCATATTCACCACATATGTGTTGAAAGTTGATTACATTGAAATTAATATACCCATCCAAAACTATCTATACTTACATTAGGGTACCCAAGCCACAATGCAGAAGGTTTTGTTTGCATGGTTTGAATCAGGTAGAATGTGAACTTCTGGATTTTCTTTCTTTTGCAGTTTATCTTTTCAAGGATTAAGGCTGCTTGACCAACCCAAAATGAGCAAAAGAAGAAGGAACAAGGGAAAAGGTTTGTCTCAAAGTATCACAAGGCCACTTTGGAGGTGATTTCCAACGTTGGGTGGGTAACTTTATTATCCTAATATACCCATGGGTATATAACAGTGTAAAAAATACCCTCCCCAGTTGGTAAAGATTTTTGGTTATCCTTTTATTTACCTTATCCAATTGATAAATATTTTAGACTTGTATTTATTTTATTTAGCTAGTATATAGTTGAGGTTTACTATTTTCCTGTGGAGAGTAATTGTTTTGAAGAGGGTAAATTGAGGATATTATATGCCAAAATCATTGCATAGCATATACACATTTTCATATTTTGCAATGCATGTGGTTTTGATGGATTTGTTCAAATTATGGTGACTAGCTATTGAATAAAGTTGCTCTTGACATTTCTTTTAATTCATTATATTAATTGCTTTGAGAAACTCTTGTCATATTATGCTCTTGCAATCACTTTAGATTTTATACTATTTGTCATTATGAAATTTTTTAAATATATTCTTGACACTATTGATTTATTTAATTATACTTTTTTTGATAAGATTTTTCTATTCATGTTTGTAATGCCAATTGCACAAGTAATTTTGTTTCTTCGCTTTGAAACATGCCATACAATGAGTATTTAATTAGTATTTTCAAAGTGAAAGCATACAATTTGTTGGCTTGTATGGGTATTGAACATCAAACTAGCAGGTATTCAACTACAAAGATATTAGGTTCAATATTTGGACTAAGTATGAGATTTCAATGGATAATATTATCTACTAATCAATTGATGGGTTAACTATTGTAAACTATTTGGAGTATTCACTAATAGCTGCCCAAGTTGGTTGATGGTGTTGTAAGATTATTAAGTCTCTTGCAACAATAGGTACATGCCAATGGTGTCACTTTGAAAATTAGTACACTAAATCCCTTTTATAATCACACCCATTTTAGTCACATTTTTATTTGTGTCACATATTTTTTGGTAACCATCCGTTTTAGTAATAAACACCATTCTTTAGAATCATTATCTCATTTGTTAATACTACAAAATATTTGCGTAAATGTGAATATAATGAGGAAAACTAAGACAAATATTAGGGTTTTATAAATTGTAGTTCTCTTTGGCAATGTTAGTGTGGTTTTGTATTCAAATTGTGCAAACTAACAACAATGAATCCAATTGAAGAGAAAAAAAAAAAAAAAAA
>Ga0116231_10005690_pt1 | contig 24398 bp, 19 predicted proteins | sample S1TSphgellanicum_2_FD_89695 | JGI IMG/M metagenome (GOLD analysis project Ga0116231, IMG submission 89695) | Host-associated microbial communities from peat moss isolated from Minnesota, USA - S1T2_Fd - Sphagnum magellanicum MG | ecosystem: Host-associated > Plants > Peat moss > Unclassified...
TCAAATCTTGAAAACTAAACAATGGTGTACTCACAAGCTTTTGCGCCATTTCATGCATTTGAAGTTGGCATTCCATAAGCTGATCAGTGGAAAATTGTGTGTTTTCCTGATGTACATGTACTCATGGGACACGAGAATTTGATGCCCTAACAGCTTGTGGTGTAGTAGTCTCCTCCCCCCTCACCAACAAGGTGCGTTCTTCTTCCATGTTGAGAGGACAAAAAGATTGTGGCATGACTACTCGAGCTCTTCTAGCCCTGGTAATAAGACTTGAACTGGATGCGATTCCATTAGTCTGAATTACCTGCCTAGTGGCAGAAACTCTGGGTGCCACACTAGCTTCTTGTGCCGCGACATAGGAAGGGCAAAAAAAAGTAGCCAATTCTGGTGTGAGACTAAAATTGCGTGGAGTGGAAAGAACATACTCCCCAACCATGGCATCGTGTGGAAGGCCATAGAACGACCTAAGAGGTCCCTCTCGTGATCCTGAACCTTGTACAGGTTGGGCATGACTAACTGGTTGGAAGGACTTGCCTTTTAGATTAGCAAGTTGGGCCCTCAATGATTTGAGTTCATTTTGTAAAGTCTGAACTTGAATTGCATGGGCTTGAAGCACCTCCCTCTTGTCAGCATTGTGCTCCTTCTTCTTAACATTCTTGTTGGAATTACCCTTGGTGGGCAAAGCCTGAATGGAAGGCTGAGGTGCCTTGGCTTTTGGTTGAGGGATAGCGAAAGATGCTGGCAGATTTTGTCGTTGTAATCGGAGTTACTTCCGCTCTGGAAATTTGGCAAAACAGACAGATTCCTGATGTCCCTCTTTCCCACAATAATCACAAAAGAGATCTTTGGAAGGGATGTTGCACTCACTAGCTTTGTGGGCAGGATTGTCGTAGTAGTTGCAAAAAGGTAGGATGGGTGTAGCTGAGTGCACCGCTTTAGTCCTTGAAGAAGAATGTGATTGACGCACTCCCAACTCCTTAAAGGACTTAAATGTGAGCCCAAGTAAAAAACAGTGGAAGGAGGAGGACTCGGAGCACGCTCCCTAGCTCACAACACTTTCAGGGGTAGAGGGGCGTGTTGGAGCTCCGGGATGGGACTAGGAAGAGTTGACAAGCTTCACTCACTCACACGGGCCTACACACAACCCACACTTTGGTTAGTGCAAAGTTGGGGCACCCTTGGTGCTAAGACGAGCCACGGGCAACACGGACACACAAGACTCACCACGGCCCGGACTTGGGGGAAGCCACCACCTTCCCCCTTATAGTATACTTTGCAACTCTCCACGGAGGCTACATCCAAATGGCTATTTTTCTCGGGACTCCCAAGTAGGAGTCCCGAAATCGCGCCAAATGGGACTCCCGCGACTTTGGAGCCCCATAACTTTGCGAACAGACCTCGGATTGCGATGCGGTCTAAAGCAAAGTTGTAGCTCTCGTCGAGACCTTTTCAACGATATGTGGCACGCCCCCTGAAGCTAAGTAAATCAGGTCGATTCCTGACTTTTTGTGGTCGGGAGTCAAACTAGCATTTCGACTCCCAGCCCTTCTTTTGGCCATAACTTGTGTTTCAGATGTCGAAATGAGCAATGCGAGCCCATTTTAGACATCTTCGCTTCAAGAGCTTTCCAATGATATAAAGAACGCCACAAGAAATTGAGGTTTCACCCATGAAATCGCTCTCTGAAATTTCAGAAGTCCACCGGGATTCCATCTCCCAAAGTGGGAGTTACCTTGGGAGTGTGAGGGTTCACTCCCTTATACTCCCTCACACTTTTTAACACTCCCGAGACTATGTGATGTGACTCCCTGGTTTCCTTTTGGCCTGCACCCTTACAATGCCTTTGCCTTGACTCCCGGGCTTCCTTCCTTTTGGCCTGTAACCTTGCAACCCCTTAGCCTTGGTCGCGAGCCCAAAGCTAGGGTTGCGACAATGATGATTTAGTTGGCAGAGCTAGTGTAGGTTGAGGCATTGAACGTGATGGAAGCCTCATAGTACTGGCTTCATAATGTGCATAAACTAGTTCCAACTTTTCGGAAATGTTGTACACATCCAACAAAGTGTACGAGTCTCCAAATTTTGCAAAGACCCGTTGCAAAACTTGCGCGTGGAACGTTGGAGTACCTTCCAACGAACGAAGATACCGGTGGGCAGCTTCCAAGTTGGTGATGCTCTGGGTATCCTCTTTGAGTTTGAAAAGCCTCCTGTAGAGCATCTTAAAGGTTTCATCCTTTTGTTGAGAGAAGGTGGCGAGCTGCATAATTTTTTCAGAACTTTTGACTGGAAATTCTAGCTCAAGAATTCGAAAGAATTCTCCCACTGGATCAGCAAAAGCTGGCGCATCAGTTGTGGGAGGAATGTTTGTAGTAGTAGTAATGAGTTGTTGAGAAGAAAGGTTTACTGAGGTAGGTACCAAGTCTGGATTATTCGGCACAGTCCTGTGATGTGCAATTGCAGCTTGCAATGCAACTTAAGAGGCGTTGGCAATGGCTATGGCGTATGCTGGATTGGGAATCTGGGTGACACCCAAAATCCTTGTAGAATGTTGCTCATAGACATCCAACGCTTCATAATGCACATAACGAGCCAATTGTTTGAATGCAAACGCGTCGGTGTAATTAGCGCCATACTTCAGCTCCAATTCACAAACCACAGTTGAGAAGGTTGCCTTGAATTCCTTCAAAGAAATAGTACCTGGCCTTCCGCTGAATTTTTCAATTTTCCCAAAGGAACTGCTCACCTCCATGGTGTATATGGGTGCTAAAGTCACAGCTTGCAATGGAGTATACGGTGATGGTGCGAAAGTAGGTGCAGCAACAGGCGTAGTCCACTGATGAGCCCCTTCAAATGGACTTTGATGTACCGTTGATGTAGTGTAACCTGAGCCTGAATTCCTGGTAGGAGTTGTACTAGACGACGATGGTGCTATAGACACTTGATGGTATCGTCATGATGCTCGTGAACTTAAAGAAATCGGCTCAAAAGATTGTGTGTTACTTCGTAGCTGATACCTGGGCTCTGGCCGAACGGTAGTGCTCTCATCATCTGAGGACATGGTGTTGTCTCATGCCCTAAAATGTTATGATAGTACACAGCACTAACTATAAAATTCTAACACAATCTATAATTTGAAGAATACAGTGCGTTGTTCTAAAGGCACGATGACAAAAATAACACACAGGACGTCAGGACGCAGGGCGTGGGATGCAAGATGACAGGGCGTAAGACATAGGACGACAGGGCGTAGGACGGCAGGGCGCAGGATGGCAAGACGGCAAGACGAAAGTCCAACGGACGAAAGTCGAACAGAAGTCCGACGATGGTCGGTCGTTGCAACGACGATGGCGGCGTTACCACTTGCAACGCAACGACGTTACGGCGCTGTTGCAGTTCGCAACACAACGACGTTGCAACGCTATTGTAGCTCGCAACGCAACAACGTTGTAGCACTATTGCAGCTCGCAACGTTGCAACAGCTTGCAACGCTGCGACGCACTGTGCAGCTTGCAACGCAACAACGTTATGTGCAGCTTGCAACGTAGCGACGCTGCGGCGCTATTGCAGCTTGCAACGCAACAGCGCTGTGTGCAGCTTGTAACGCAGCGACGCTGCGGCGCTATTGCAGCTTGCAACTTGCAACGCAGCGACGCTGCGGCGCTATTGCAGCTTGCAACTTGCAACGCAGCGACGCTGCGGCGCTATTGCAGCTTGTAACGCAACAGCGCTATGTGCAACTTGCAACGCAGCGACGCTGCGGCGCTATTGCAGCTTGCAACGCAACAGCGCTATGTGCAGCTTACAACGCAGCGACGCTATTGCAACTTGTAACGCGTCACTGTGGCGTTGCTGCAACTCGCAATACGACGCTGCAGCGCGATGCTACGCGATGTACGCCGCAGTTCGCGTCGCGAGAACATGGGAGCGATGGCAGGTGGTGCTTGGCTGCTCTACAGCGATGGTAGCCACTGCCGCCTTAATTTTATTTTTTTTTAATTTTTTTTTTACTTCTTAACCACCACAGAAGAGAGAAAGAAAGAAAAAAGGAGGGGAAGCTTTGAAACATGTTCAAAGATCTCAACTTGGCTGGTTGGCATGAATGTAACACGCAAGCTCCTTCTAGTACCAACGTGAGTTCCCTCCGAAAACACCAGTACTAACACTAGTAGCACGCTCCTTCCAACAGCAACAACACGAGGAGTAACAAATCAAGAATTTCAAAAAAAACCTGTTACTTTCAACATGAAGCAACAGGGAATAGAGTTTTTCTAGAATTGAAATGCAAAGCAAGAAAGAAATGAAGTGTATGTAAATGGTGGCTGTGCAATGGTCGCCGTGAGCATCTAGAAATCCTAGCTTATGATGGAGGAAAAACTCCTAACAAAGGAATTCTAGAAAAACTAAAAGGAGAAAGAAAGGGTTAGGCCTTTTATATCGTGCCAACACTGAAACCCTAAGTACCTAATAGCGTACAGTCGCCTAAGACCGTATATCAACCCTAAAACTGCACATGGGCATGCTCGTAATTGGCCATCATGTATGAGGCCATGTACGAGCATGACAATTTCTCAATTTTACATTCAAAATGAAAAATTTCAAAAACATTTGGAATCACAATGCAAAAAATTTCCCCCATTTTTTTTCATGTCTAGAAAAACTTTAATTTTTTAATAAAAAAATCATTGTTGGGCACCCCACCAAATGAACATTAATATATGAATTTTAAGTTTGTTTTTCACCTCCTTAGCCTCACTTTACCCCTATACAAAAGGCATAAGGTGTCCACGTCATACTAGATACCACATCATGGTCACCCATGTGATTATTAATATATACTAGTGTGGCTTGTGTTGTTGGCCCAAGTGTGAACTCGTTATAATGTAAGGTGGACACAACATATGACATTATTTTGCAAGGTATACTTATATCCCATTTTTTAAGAATCAAATATGAAAGGAAAGCATTTACTTGAATCGAATATTAGACTTGCAAGTGTGAACCCATTACAAAATAACATGAACTCAACCTATCAACATTGTCCCACATCCTAAGTCCAAATCTCACAACATAAATTCCATTTAATTTAAATCATCAAGATCTATCTTTTGAACAACACCAAAAGCACATCACGATTCCTTCTACTTGAATTGAATGGTAGACATTCAATTGTTACCACGTCCTCAACTAATTTTTCTTGGCAAAACTTGGTTTTTGGGGATTTATTTGAATTTTTAGTGGCATAAGTTACTTAAAAATCAATATCTCCCACATTCTGAATCCAAATCTTACCAAATAAATTCCAATAAATCCTGCTCATCAAAATCTTTCCAACAACACCAAAGGTATATTCCAATTCTTCCAAAAATTTCAGCTATGATTTACTTTAATTTTCAGTGAACAAATCATTCAATATTCAAGAACTTTTGCACCACAAGTCCAAATGTCATGGAACCAAGTTCACGCATCCCTCTTCATTCAGAGCTTTCTAAACACACTAAGAACACAATCTAAAGCATCTTGGATCAATGGATCTCATAACTACAAAACAAAACAAAAAGAAACAAATTACTTAAGTCCTTCATAAATAAATTCCATAATACATTTGAACAATACCACACGTATAAAAATCATCCATTTGAAAGGACGAAAAAAAATTAATCACAACATAGTTGTAGACACAATTGAATGTCGTCTAAAATTGAAGTTTAATTACAAATACAATTTTAACTAATTGCATGTGACAACTAATTGCATCTAATTACAAACTCAATGATTGCATATGACATAGTTTATTATACTTAATTGGTGAAGACACATGGAAATAGGTTATGTTATGACAAGTCCAAATGAAATGTGTTGGTGTTTCGCAAACCTTCACATAAGTATTTGTGCTTAGAAAGGGTTGAAGACCATTACTATAATTGTATTTGAATCTTAATAAGTCCATGTCATCTACTTTGAAGGGACCTAGTGCTTTTGTTCTCACAAGTTTGTTTGTTAATCAATGTTTTAAATATTTGTGAATATGCATAAATCCAAAAACTATTTTGAAATACCTTGTGCTAAATGTTTATACACTTATAAATTTAATTTATTTTCAATGTTTTAAATGTTTTGTCAGCCTTGATGAATCCAATGACCACTTTGAGTAATCCACCACAAGATATTATATTTTTACAAATGTGTTTAATTAATTACTTTAAAGGTTTTTCACAAGGTGTTTACTAAATTTAAAGATTGTTAAATCAACGAACCAAGTTGAACAACCATGTGCTTTCAATGTTGTTTTGGGCATCATTACATTAAATGTTTTTTGAATTTTAATTAATCCATCATCTGTTTTGAAATTTGATCATGTGTTTTTGTTCTTATAGAGTGTTTCTGAGTCATTGCATGAAATGCTAATGGGATTGTGCACAAATGGGTGGACCAATTTGCCATAGAACCAAAGTCCCTATTTATTCAAAACAATGGTCAAAATTTGGAAATTATAATTAGTTTACACTAGTTTACATTGATTTCCTCCATATTTTTTCCATGTCATTAATGGCACATCTAGGGTATCTATTTCTTTAAGCATCTAAGCAAAAAAATCATAAGATATTTCTTCCTCCATTATGATTTGGACTTATGAAAATGTTCTTGATTAATCCATTAAAAAGTCCATAAATATAGTTTTTAAATTCAACTCATTAGTTATTTTGTTCTTACATTTCTTTGATATGATATATTACTAATTATAAGTCCCTAACACACACCCCATCAATTAATGGACCGTAGCATAGTCCACATAAAAATGGTAATTAGAGGTGCAATCCATGAATTTTGAATTCAAAATTTCATGGCTTTTACAAATTTTAAACATTTCTAAAATGATTTTTTGCATCATGTAAATATTCAAGTTAAGATTTTAAAACCAAGTCCATTTTAATAAATTTTAAGACCTATAAAGCAAAATGGGGCATTGCAATGGCAACCATAAAACATAATTGGCTTGCATGACACCCAAATTGGTCCACCCAACCATGCATCGACCCTAATTTGTGGAAGTGCAAAAATCCAAATTTCGTTTAAAAGGTCCACCTTGAATTAAATGATGTTACATTTACAAAATTATATATTTTCAAGTGATTAAAATTTGGGTGCTTTGTGAACCTAATTAAATGTAATGACTATTTTGAGTAGGACCAAATCAAAAGATTTTTTTTGAAAAAATGTGATTTAACTCCAAAATTAAGTGCTCCATGAAGAATCTAATAAAATTCTAATGACTATTTTCAAATGACTAAGTTGAATGACCATGATGTTTTTTGAATCTTGATAAATCCATGTCTTTTTCTTGGAAACTTAACCAAATGTTTTTGTTTTTACAAAATGTGTAAGTTGTGAATATGCATAAATCCAATTCAACACCTTTGAAAGAACCTTGAACTAAGTGTTTTTGCACTTACATATTTACTTTATTTTCAAATCATTACTTTAGTTGTAAGTTGCAAGCTTTGATGAATATAATGACCACTTTGAGTCATCCAAGAAGCTAAGAGATTCTATTTTTACAAATTTTCTTAATTCATTATTTTACAAGTGCTTCATTAGGTTTCTAGTTAATCCAATTATTTCTTTTCAAAAGGCCAAGTTCAGTGACTATATGCTTATAATGTTACTTTTGTATCACTATTAGGTGTTCTTTGAATCTTGATAAATCCATCATTTGCTTGGAAACTACTTGACCAATTGATTTCGTTTTCACAAAATGTGTTTTTGAGTCATTTTTTAAGTGTTAATTTGTGATCATGCAAAAATTCAACAACTCTTTTGAAAGGACTTTGAGCTAAGTGTTTTGGCACTTACAAATTATATTATGTTTTCAAATCACCAAGCTTTAAATGATTTGTGAAACCTCATGATGAATCCAATGACCACTTTGATTAGTCCCCCAAGCTAAAAAATTATGTTATTTCCATTGTGTTTAAGTCATTGCTTTAGCTGTTTCATGGGGTGTGATAATTCCATTGATTGTTTTCAAAGGAGGTCAAGTTGAAAAACTATGTGCTTACAATGTTGCTTTTTGAGTCATTGTTTTAGGTGTTTTTTTAATCTTGATAAATCCATTATTTACTTGGAATGGACCAAGTTAAGCACAATTTTACTTCCAAGTGTGTAATGAGTAATTTCTTCAAGTGTTCTAGCAACCTTGGCAATTGTTATAACTTTGAATGGACCAAGCTAATGATTTGGTTTGAAAAAAATTCAAGTTGGAAAAATGGTTTAGGTTCGTTGTGAATATTGGTAAAACCAACAATTGGTTTGCAAAAACAATACATTTACAATTGTGTAGTTGTAAGTCATTGGATTCAAGATGCTTTGTGATTGCTTACAAATTTAATAATTGTTTTGCTCAAATGAAGCATTTACAATTGTGTTGTTAAGTCAATGGTTTATTTGTGACTTGTGAATATTTCTAAATTTAACAACTACTTTGCATAGGCATAACTAAGTGTTTGTGTACATGCCATTGTATTATGATCCATTGCTCCAAGTGCTTCCTCTAGGTCTTGATAAATCTTATGATTATTTTCATTTAGTTGAGTCAAATGTTTTATTTCCTACATTGAAATATATTGATAGTCTATTTATAATTTTATTTTTTTTGTTTAACACATTGATTTTTTCACATCATTCAAATGTAAGCATCTAGACATCATTATGATATTAATTAAAATGTTTCCAAACTTGAAACCTTGGTTCATCATGAAGTTAAAAGACTTGAATATTCAAGTTTTTGTTCTCTTATAAAACACGCCCTTTGTCCACTACACAATTTCATTTAAGTTTGACCAAGTTCAATGGAGTTCACTAAAACCATTAAATCCTGATTATTAGTGGACCAATTCCATCACAATTCCACTTCACAAATGGGGCATAATGGATTTTTAATGGGATGAATATTTTATAACAATTATTTATGGGTTTATTAAATTGCAATTGAATTTTAATTTTTTTTTATGATATCAATTTTTTATGTATATGAACTTATTTGGTTTTTATTGATATGTTTTATCATCTTTGACTACAAGCAAACCATGTTCAATTTTGGCAATTAATTAAGTTCAAATGTTTTTAATTGAATTGAAGTGTGAAAAACATTTAACACTACAAGAAATCATGGTTTGATTGGAAAATTAGACAAAAAATAGTCATTTTGATATGTGGTCAATTTGACCACAAGGTTGGATAGGTTGATTTGAACATGTCCAACTTGATTGGTGATTTTTTAAACTAACCATAAGACTACATTTTTGACCAGTCAAATTGGACAAAAAAATGAAATAGCCACAAATAAAAATAGCTCATTTTTAAATAATATAAATGTAATAAATAAATAAATAGTAAATACCTACCTACCCATCATGGCCTCCTACCTACCTATTCACAATTCATCTAGGTATTATACATTTACACACCTATATAAGGTATATATATATATGTATATACATACTCCACATAATATATGTTGGTAAGGGGGATTAAACCTTGGTTTTTTTGGTTTCACACCAATGTTTTAGCCATCAAACCATCACATCATTTTGTAAAACAATATGACACCAAATGCATTTAATATCTTTCCTTGAACTTCAATAATTTTTTTTGTCAATGTGTATAAAAACATTTGAATTTCAATTTTTTTCATAAATAAATAAATAGGTACTTAACTAGGTAAATAGGTAGGTAGTAGGTAGGTCAATTGATAAATAGATAAATAAATAAATAAGTAGATAATAGATAGGTAGGTAGGTAAGTAAATAAATAATAATTAGGTAAGTATGGATACATAAATACTTAGGTAGATAAATAAATAGGTAGGTAAATAATAGGTATGACATAGGTAGGTATATGGTAGGTAAGTAAATAAATAATAATTAGGTAAATATAGATATGTAGATACTTAGGTAGATAATAGATAGGTAAGTAAATAGTAGGTATGACATAAGTAGGTAGATGGTAGGTTGGTAGGTATGACATATTTAGGTAAGTAGGTAGGTAGGTCATAGGTAAGTAAGTATATGTTAGGTAAGTAAGTAGGTAGGTAGCTTAATAGGCATAGTAAGTAGGCTAATAAATTAATATGGTTAATTTAACTAAACATGGCCATTTAATTTGGGTGATTTGACTAAGCAATTCGCATTTTGATGGACCATTTAATTTATTTTTATTTTTATTAAATGTACAACTTAGCATTTAGTCAAAATGGTCATTTTATTAAAAAAAAATCAACCAAAAAAATTGTATTTTTCAATGTGCCCCATGTTTTTAATTAAAGTGGACATACTTTTGGTCAATGTGGACATTTTAATCAATTAGTTGAACCTTTTGAAAACCCGTGATTTCTTGTAGTGTAATGATTTAAATGATGAGATGGAGTATTACAATGGGGGAAAACAAATGGTTAAGAACATTCATATAGGCAAGAATGTGATAGTTAATTGCTAAACTTTTATTAATAAAGATTACTAGACTTTGTTAAATGATTGTAAAATGTTTCAAGGGTGGTTGGGGCCAAGATTAAGTTCTCCGAGATTGGGTCATTTGAAATGTTAATATGAAAAATTACAATTAGGAAGTAGGTCATATATTATTTAAAGAATTTTCCACTTGTAATTTTTTTTCTTGTTTTTCATTATTACAAATTATGACCTTTTAGAAGGTCCAATTTGACCAAAGTGTTTGTTTTGACCAGAAGTGATGTCCATCTTGACTAGTGGGTTGAGGCATGAAAGACATTTTACTTTTTACTAATACATTTGACTAAAGTGGCATTTTTGATTATGTCAATCAATCATTTAGTCCAAATGGACAAACAAAGGGAAAAGGTTAGTCAAAATGACCATGCTTTAGTCAAATTGAACATACTAATTTAACATTAATTTAGTAGGCCTAGGTCAAGGCTACCTACATACTTAACATACATAATTAATTAACCTATAATTACTAGCCTACTAACTTATTAATTATGCCTAGGTTACCTACTTAACATAATTTGTAGTTTATTAATAAAATTTATGTAGTTACCATTTACCTAATTATTTAATTACTTTAACAACCTCTTTACCTACCTAACTATTAGCTAACTACCTACCTACCTACCTACATACCTACCCACATATATTTATTTACTTATCCTACTTGCTTACCTACCCATTCACTCTACCCTATTTATTTAAAACATACCTATTTAACTTATTTACATACCTACTTTAACAATTACCCAACCTATTTACCTACTTTAACAACTTTAACCTTACCTGCCTATACCTATTTACATACCCTAACAACCTACCAACATACTTACCCACCTATACCTATTTACTTACCTTACTTACTTACCCACTCACCATACCCTATTTAATTAAAACATACCTATTTACCTTGCTTACATACCTAACTTCAACAACTAGCTAGCCAACCTACCTACCTACCTACCTACTTATTAACAATCTCCTTACTTACCTGCCCAGCTAAACCTATTTACTTACCCTAGGTCTACTTACCTACCAACTTATACATACCTACTTATACCTACCTCCCTAATTACCTATTAATTTATTAGGTAGCGTATATTACCTAACTATTATCTAGTTCCTAACTATTACATATTAATTGTACTACTTCATACTTATTTGTTCCTACTCAATAGTACTTACTAAGTTTACATGTACACACAATTATAAATCTTGAAAGAAAATTATAAATTGAATTTGTGAAGATAATTCAATTTCAAGAAAGTTTTTTCACAAATCATTTAAATTTTAAACTCATTGTGCACATCAATGAATAGATCTTTGAAAGATCTTGAAAAAAAGTTTTCATTTGTTTTATTTAAGTAGGACATGAAGAAGAAAATGCATTTCAAAATTTGAATGTCGAAAAAGTTTGAAATGGAAGATATTAATAACAAAGTTTCACAAATTTTCTCATAATATAAAAGTGTGGTGAGTTGATTAAAGACTTGGTAATTACATGTGGCCAAAGAGGTCAAGGGTTCAACTTCCATTCCTTTCATGCTTAGGGGAATCTGTGAAGATAATGTACAACCCTAGGCTATGGAATGTATGACTACCCACCACAACCTAGGTGGGTAACTAACATCTACCTATGAACCTATTTTATAACCCACTTACCTACATCTAATTAAAAAATTCAGATACACATTTTAAAAATTAAAAAATTGACCCAAAAAAATTGTTGCCCAATATTTTTGTTGTTTGATTTGATTAGTCAAATATATCATCATTCCACTAGTTAAAAAATCATTAGTCAAATTAGTCATGTCAAAAACGACTCGACCAAAATGATTGAATGATTTTTTGAACTAGTGATACCTTTTGATCAAAATTTATAGTAAAAAAAGTCCCAAGTTTAGGATGCCATTTGTTGCCCATAAATTGAAAGATTATAATGCAACATATGAATTACAAGTAGATGTGATCAATTGACATCATTCAACAAGGTCTTAAAACTCATATGCAAAATGACTTAGATGAAAAATAACGTCAAAGTTATGCAACTTAGCTCTAGGGGTTGGTGGTTTGAGTGACCCAACACCCACCAATGCACCATCCAAAAAACCTTGTTTGAGATTTTTTGGATTTAATGAAACCCAACCCTAGGACTTTATCCCTTAAGGTGAATTTTTGTTTTTTCCCCATGGCCCCCTTGATCCCAGTGGTTACTCCTAACCCCTTTCTCTCACTACCTACCCTTTCTTTCCTACCTAGCCAACCCTTTATTCTTACATGTCTTTACTTTCTCCCCCTTTAAGCTTATCTTTTGTTTTCTTCATCTTCATTTTTTCTTCTTCTGAGTTTGTTTTCTTGCCCTTCCTTTCTAGCCTTTTAATGTTTTTTTTTCTTGTTCTTCTTTTTCCTTCTTCTTGAGAGTTTGTTTTCTTGCCCTTCCTTCTTTTTTTATTGAAAGCTTGTTTTATTGTTATTTCTTTTTTCTTTAGAGCTTGTTTTCTTGCTCTTTTAATTTTAATTTTTTTTTTTCTAATTAAGAGTTTTTGTTTGCTTCTTTTGTTTTTGTTTGTTTGTTTTTTTTTTCCTTTTCCATTTTTTGTAGTAGGAGGGCCTAGATAGATTCATGGCAGTGGTAGTAGTAGTAATAGTAGTAGTAGTAGGAAGGTTTGGATAGGAAATCTTCTCCTCCTTATTTATTAGAACTAAGGGCTTGAAGACGTTCACCATTTTGGTTAATATTTTTTGGACACACATTTTAGTACAATGGTAGCACCCACATTTTTCCATGCAACATATTTTTTGCTTTGTATAGCATTTTGTGTGAATGTATACAAGGTCGTATCCCAATAATTTTTAAAAAGATGAATTTCAATTTTGTTTGCATAGTACATTGGCCATGCATGAAGGGTTGCAAAAGATAATGTTAAAACTCATGTTTAATAGAATATTTAATGAATGGTGGGGTTATATTATCATTCCAAAACTTTGTTGAAATTTTTTTATTTGTCTTGAATTATACTTGTTTGTTAAAGTTATAAGCATTGTTAGCTATAATTGCACATTCCAAACATTAAGCTAAAATCTTGAATCATTGAGGCCTACATTAGTGCAAAACTATCATTGCATCCAGTCACCATTTTAAATGGTAGCCCCCAATTTAATATTCACATAAAAATAATGCATATTCATTGTATGTTTTCGTGATTTATGTAATATCTTCATGATAATAAAAAACACCCCCTCCCAACCCAAGGCATAGATAAAGTACCCAAATGAAGATATTGCATACACTTTGAATTTTTTAGAATAAATTATGCAATATCTTTAGGACAATTTGAACACAATGTTTCAACCGAAGGCATATATGAAATACTCACAAGAGGGTATTGCATAAATTTTGGGATTTTTAATTTTTTGTGCAATATCCTTCGGATAGTCTAAACACAATGTTCCAATACAAGGAATATATAGAATACCCACTTGAAGGTATTGCATACACTCTAATTTTTTTAGGTTTATGCAATATCCTCATACGACTGTTAACCAAAACAAATCATGACCTTAAATATTGCTTGAGTAAACAAATCCAAATTCCTTGCATTACCTTCATTTTGTTTTTTTTTATCATTTTTTTGGGTAGTTGTGAGGTCAATTAGAAAGACAACTAGGGAGGTAGGTGTAACTAGGTAGGTGGGGTTTGATAGGTACTTACTTCAATGGTTGGTAGGTAGGAAGGTGGAAGGTTGGAGAAAAATAATTACTTGGTAAATTGAAATATCTTTAGTTGAGGCCATTGGTATGTGGGTGGGTAGGTAGGTAAGTAGATGGGTGGGCATGCAAGTAAGTGACCAAAAAAAAAAAGGTAGGTACATGAGACTAGGTGGAGGTGGGGGGGAGAAAAAAAAGTAAAAAAAAAAGGGTGGGGGGGGGAGATCAAGGTTGAACAAGGGAAAAAAAGTAAACATGTGCTAACCAGCTTGGTTAACACATGGATGAAAAAGTGAAATTCATTAGTGCATCATCTATCTGGATTGGTGCACTTGTGGGTGCTGGTTCACTTTGGTGGGGTTGATCTATAGATCTTCATGCTTGTGCCATGTCTTGGACTTTCCTTTCCTTTGAGCCATGTGATGAGGTTCTTCATAAGAGCAAGGAATTGCCTGACACTGGTTTGTGTGCATTTGAGGTTGTCTTGAGGTTGAGATTGCACCCAAACTCCCACATAAAAGGGGCTTCCAAACAAGGCCCCTTGCCCTACTTGAACATTGATTCAAAGTTCAACCCACCAAACAGTTTGAGGTATATGAAAATAAAAAATGTTCCTTGAGGTTCCCCAAAAATGAACTCCCAGTGCACACACTAACACCTGATGGACCCAACAAAATGTGGTACCAAATGAAATCCTATGTACATTCAACAAAATGTGGGACCAAATGAAAATCTACATCGAACAAGCAAGTGGTGTGTCACACTTTGGCCTTGCCATTTACATGAAAAAGTATCTTAAGGCAAAAGAAGAAGAATTATGGAAACTCAAAGATTTCACCATGCAAAAATATACCTAATCTTCAAAAAAAATCCTCTAAAAGAAACCAAAATCCTTCAAGATATCATAACTCTATAATAACTAATCTCAAGTTTCAACACAAGCCAAAATATCATCTTTCAAAAATCCTCATGTAAAAATAGACCTATTATTATTACCTAAGGGCCAAAATCCCTTAAGCTTACTATACTCTAGAATGAATCTAAACACAATATCCTTCTTGCCTTTGTAGGCAAAGCCAACAAAATGTGGGACCTCTCCTCCCTTACAGATCAATTTAGGGTTTAGGGTTTCTGGTTCTAGGGTTTAGGAGTGTAGGGTTATTGTCCTATTAGGGTTTTCAATAATTGGGCACGTTTTCCAATAGCAGTGAAAGCTCCTTAAACCCTAGCGATGGCCGTTAGTGGAGTGCAGTGGATACAACAATGCTTGTAAAACAGATGAAGAAGAGGACACGGGGAGATGGTGACGGGACTGTCGACGTGAACGATGGGACATGTCTATAGGAGCTTGAAGCTGCATGATGATGGGATTCGCAGAGGATCGACAATTTCCCAATTGAAGTTGGAATACAAGATCAGTGAAACCTTTTTGGAATCAATCCATGAGCAATGTCCGTCTCTTCCCTCATCATTGTTTTATTTATTTAGTTATTTTTGCTCTCCGTTTGGGATCCCGATATGATCATCGTAAGCAGGATATTTTTCTTTTGTGTGTTATACGTGGGAGGGATAAAAAACAATCAGAATGTAGGGCTTGGATTCTTAGGAGCTTATCATGTTTCAAGCCCTTGGAAGAAGAAAGTTTGGCGATGGTGTTATAGTTGGCAATGTGTATCTTACTCAGCTTTGAAGGAAAACCATAGCCACTTTACAATGAAAGCGAACTACCTCAAGGTGAACTACCTTCCCTTAACTCTCTTTTGTTTAAGAGTTTTTTAGGGTTTAGGGTTTAGAGAGAAAGAGAGAGATCAATCGATCTATTTTTTCAGTCTCTTAACCATCCATTCCTTCCACCACGCTACACTCATTTTCAAAGGTCAAAAAGTTCCTTGAATTTTAGTTATGGAATTCTATTCAAGATGGTGAGCTTTGCACACAAAGACTCCAACTACAGCAGCCTGGGGAAGCACTTCTTTCAGCTAGAAGCAAAGGTAAATTAACAAGTTCCATGTGTTTTTTTGTCTTTCTTGCTGCCTAATGTCTTGATCACCTTGGGGGACTTGAGATGAGATGTCTCAAGGTTAGAAATGAAAGCACAGAGTCTCAATTTGTTCCCGTTTTATAAGTTTTACACAGCTGAAATCCTTCTCACTCTTGAGTTATTTACATATGATGATGAGCGGGTTTCTCCTTGTGTTCCTCCTATTGCAAGAAGCTATTCGTCCTTGAAATCATCACATAGGACAAATGGGTTGGCACTGACATATTGGATGAGTTTGAAAGCAGGTTATGCAATTCAATGTTTGAATACATGAACAACGTTTAGATGCATTATTGTGCTTTAGCCAAAAATTGTCTGTCAAATACATTGGTCATGTTGATAAATTGGTCACAATGATCTTTTGAATGGAATGGCCTTTCTACTGAAACCAAACCTCTTGAGTGGAACAGGTTTCATTTGGGCATATAGCTCAAGGCCATGGGTTTCATTTTTGTGTCTGTAACTGGGCATTTGTAACTAAAATGTCACTCCTGTTTTGTTTACGACTGCAAGTGCCAGTTCCATCATGCGTAGGTCTTGCAGGAGCATTGTTATGTGTCACTCCATCATGCTGACTTATTAGGTTTCTGGAGATTCCATGGCATCTTAGTTGCTCCTCCCAACAACCCACCAGACTTCAGAAGCATCACTATTTCTTTTTTTTGCTCTAGCATTGTTGGTGGTTAATTGAATGGGTTGCCACTAATGGGACACTTCAGTTTTTTTTTGTGATTGGGTGAATTCAAATGGCTCATTGTCAAAAAAAAATTTGAACTTGAGAGGCACCCGCATCTAATCTATAGAAAGATGAATAGGTAAGAGTACCTTAGAAACAAAATGAATAAGTACACCCAATACACAAAATGGTGATCTTCTAGGTTATATAGAAACCATATGGTGTGATGGTCTTCTAGCGTCCTTCTAGCACAAGGTTGTTCCAATTTTCTTCCACCAAGATGCAACCCTAGAAGGAATGACTGAGTTTTGCTCACCTCTAAACACGATGTGGAATAATGTGCTGGTATTAAGGTAGTAGGTATGAGTGGTAACCACCTTCACAAGAACAAACTCTAATATAACTTGGAATTGGTGTCCAAAAAAACATGTGGAAAAATCACATTTAGGTATAAAAAGCATACTACTTTTGTTCAAACTACTTTTGTCCCAATAGCTAACCATGGTGTTTTTTATGTAAGAAACATCCACATGCATCTACCTACTAATGACCACCAAGTGCCTATCTTATGAACCTACCTACCTACCTACATAGTAACGGTCACAGGGAACCAGCACACACCAGTGCACCATCCACTGGATGCTCATTATTACTCGGTTATGGATGAACCTCAACTCAGTTAAAATTTGGTTTCACCTTGGTAACCAATTCAGTAAGAAATAGATCTCATATTTAGGAAAATAGATGAGAAATTCAGCAACTACTAGGTAAGTATTATGGTTAATAGTTTATACACAGGTAAAGGGCTGTTTTTACTACCTTCCTACTAACAACCTACTTGTGAGTTGTTAGTAGGTAGGTAGGAAAAAAAAAGAAGCAACTGAGCTAACCACCATGGTTAGTTAGCTAGGGAACTGGAACCCAACAGAAAACTGTTTCCTGACCACTTGCCATTCATCTTTCATGTTGCACTGATGGGTGCTGGTTTACTATGGCTCGGGAGTGCTTGACTACGTATGCCTTGCATGGATGGTGGGTTCCCTTCTGATAATACCTTCATCCGGGGGGCCTTCATCCCGGGGTGTTACCCAACACATAATCCCTCCCTCGCTCACTCATTATGGATTATGTTGTCAATGTAATTCTAGACCCGTAATTGAAGTCAACTCGATTGATTGACTCAACTCATCAATTTGCGGGAGGATACTCATATTCAAAGAGGCTCGGATCACAATGACAATCAAAAACTGAAGACTGCAAGAAACATTTAACACAAACAAACTCACCGATTTCAAATCTTTTGCATTCTCGTACTTTGTACACATACTCCCCAATCTCCAAGTCACACAACAACATTGGTGGAGGAGTGAAAGAAAGAAAGAAAGAACCATTGTGGTCTCTCATTGACCTTTTGCAAAACAGGCTTATATAACTCACCACCCCGCATCTAAGTAAAAACTTCGAGATGATATGATAATTGGCGAAATCAAAAGAGTTTGTTAATTCAATCTCGGTTGAGAACTATGGAAGGAGGCAAGAGGAACCTCCACATTTTTTTCATATCTGGAATGAGGCCAGCAGCTTGACTTGACGAGTCAAAAAACTCCATTCCATAAGCCAACAACAAGTTATTACAATGGGCTTGGTTGGTTGTCCAAGGGATTGTGCCAAGCATATGTCAAATAATGTTTACATTGATGAGTTGAATCTAATTTAACAACGAATGTTGTGCCTTATGTAAACATGGGTGGTGGGAGTCAACTTCAAAAGTGAAGTAAATGCAATTCCAAGAGCCAATGGAGTAATTATTTTGGTGACCAATATTTGAACCATAACTAACTTGTAAGGTTAATAAGTGCAATACAAAACCTGCCAGGCACACACACACACATACCTGGCCAAAACAAAGTCTGAAGTTAAAAGTGCTGCTGTTTAAGCTTTGACTTGTGACTCTATGATTTTGTGGTTTGAAGTTTTATAGAAACAAAGTTTTGTCAAAGAACCTACTACAATCAACTCATCTATGGAACCCTATCTAGGTATATATCAACTTTTTCTTTTGCAAGAAGAGGTCATGATTTTGTCATATTCATGGGGGTTGTTCTTAAGTTTTCCTTCCATTATAATAAGTAACAACAAATGAACTCCAAAATGATCTCTTTCCTGTTTTCCACAAGATGAACTACACAAATGATACTTTTAGATATCCCAAATGTAAACAAGGGGTGTGTCACACTTGTGGCCTTGCCCATTTACATTAAAAAAGTATTTGAAGGCAAAAGAAGAATTATGGAAATTCAAAAATTTCACCATGCAAAAATATAATCTTCAGAAACTGAAATCCTCTACAAGAAACCAAAATCCTTCGAGATATTATAACTCTATAACTAATCTCAAGTTTCAACACAAATCAAAATATCATCTTTCAAAAATCCTCATATAAAAATAGACCCATTGCCTAGGGGCCGAAATCCCTTAAGCTATTATACTCTATAATGAATCTAAACACAATATCCTTAAGGGCCTTGGTAGGCAAGCCCAAAAACTAAGTTGGAATATGTATATGACTTATAAGGGTTAACTTGCTTTACTTACCCCTTTGCTTTTACAAAGGGGTAGTAAGTATGTGACTCTGCTGCACTTGAAATCTTGGATGAGATTCATCAGTCCAATCCCAGTGAAATCCACTGGAAGACTGCTGGGACGCTGAAAACATGCACAGCTTGCTTTCAGAGTCCTGGAACAATCTAATTAATAAACACAGTCAAATCGTATTTATTGAACTGCTCGCTCCCTGTCTCTAATTGGGTAGATGGTTTGATTGGTCCAACTGGGTTGCTATTCGGTAGTAGTCTCCCATCTACTTACTTGCAGTCCCAGTTTCAGTTTTTTATGGGTGGAGTTGAAAAAAAAGAGTTAAGTAACTAAAAAACTTGGATGTCAGAAATATGTTTGCAGGGTCACATACATACTGAGCATTGGTGGAGATGCTCTAAAAACCAAAACATGTAAAAAATTAATCTCCTAAAGTGCTACTGTTAACTTACAATTAAGACAACAATTAGGCTACTCAGAACCTAAATATCTTTATGCCATTTCTTTAGCTGAATCTAACAACTAACACATTTAGTTGGATTTGTACACCTTGTTGTTGTGAGGTTGGAGGAATTACATTTGGGTTACAATTCTTTAAGTTACCAACTTAAACTCTTTTAAACACTTCTCTTCCTAATTTCCTTTCGGAGTAAAATTTTCTCCTCACCATTTCTTACCAACTCACACACTCTTGAATCCTTTTCTCCTCAAGTGTAAGATTTTGTTACACTTCTTATTACCAACTCACTTTCTTGACACTTCTCTTTGTAATTAATTCCATTGGAAGTATAAATTTTGTTTCAATTCTTTGCCCACTCAAAACTCTCTCAATGCTTCTCTTAAACCCACCTTTTCACCTCATGACTAATTTGTTTTTTGTCCTCATCATTTCATTTAGAGCTACCTATTCTAAATGCTATCCAACTCACTTTCACAGGTTTCAAAAGATGGCTCTCTTTGAATTAATTACTAATGTCAATTCTTGGTATCCGGTGCTCAATATATATATATTCTTACTTTCGAAGGTGTAAAATTCTTTGAACATCTTTTAGTTGTGAAAGGTCACCCCCGCCCTATTCCAAGTAGTGCGGCCTGACCTTAACACCAGGTGCAAAAACGAGTGTTGGTCGGTTATTAACCAGGGTTAAAGGGTAAAGGTTATTCATAACCGATGTGTAAGGTCTGAGATTTTGGTTACCAACTCCATAGAGACTAGAGAGGCTCTACTCATCCAATACAACATGCCATAAAGACCCGTGGCAAGATCCTTATGGGCTGGGTATAATAACACTCGGGGATGAAAACCAATAACCAACGGGTATATATATACCCAACACGATGATGACACCGTACATTTCTGCAATACTACGCTACTACAGAGCTAACATGGCTTTCGTTGTTGGCGCAGGCTGTATATGTATTATGTTACATGCAAGGGAAGTGGGTATTTATTTGAGTGCTCGTGATTGTATAGCAGCACAAGGGTATGACACACTTCCCACTTAATTGTGCAAAAAAATATGCATAGAAAGCTTTATAACAAGTGCAAAAATTTTGTTTTTTTTTGGCAAGTAACGTGCTCTAGTAGAGTGTCGGGCTTCAGCACATGTCTCTGTTGAAAAATAAATTCCATTTCAAAAAAAAAAAGGGAAATATTCCTTCCTTCCCGTTCCCAAAACATTTGTCATTTTCCGGCACAATATTTATTTATTCATTCATTCATTCATTCATTCATTCATTCATTCATTGAGAAAAGTAATTTTAGATTAATTTTATCATTTTCTAAAAATAATATAATATAATTGGTGCTGAAGCTGACCAAGGGTATAATATGGTTTAATACGGTTAGATTATTAGTGTGTGGCCCCACACCTATAACCTCAACACTTTTTTTCATCGTTTGTGTAATTTGAGGGCTTGAAATTTGAATTCATGTCAACAAAGTCACTAAACATTTGATATCGTATCTATCTACCCATATTTGTTCATGTGTGTGTTTGTTGTAAGTGTCCTTTGCTCCATAGGCTATACTATAAATAAATTTTTAAAAAAAAAGAAAAATTAGCTATACAAAATAAATAAGCTATACTACCTACTTACACTTCCCAAAATTTCAAAGTTAAATTTCCCTCCCTCTCTCCCTCCCTCCACCAAGTTTTTAAAAAAAAAACAAAAAGTCCATGTTGGGGTTTTGTGTAGCCTAGGGTTTAGGGTTTAAGTTGTGTGTAAGTTTCATTGGGATTTGATTCTTGCCTTTTCCTAAGCTACCCATTCAGCTAGGCTACTTGCTTTTATCAATCAACCAAGTGATTTAAATCATCATGCACATTGGTTAATTAATTAATTAATTAATTAATTAATAATTTATTTATTTTAATCATTTAATTGCCACTGCAGTTTAGTACTGTCCTTTGGACATCATTAGATTAAAGGAGGATGGCAGCCTCTTGTGAACAACTAACTAGCCACAAAAATGCACACCACATTTGTGGGCAACCAAATTGGGTTTTTTTTTCCAACCCTAAACCCTAGCTGGACTGGCAAATCATCCACAAGAGAACTTTAGCCAAATTTGGCTACAGCTCTGAGAGTAAAGTAGATTTTTAAAAAATACCCTGCTATGTTTTGGTCACCATGCTCGAAACTATCATCTAAATCTGACAATTTATTTTTAAAAATTCCTCAAAAAAAATTATATGATTATTTTTCATTTTCATAACTTTGATCTCGACCCTGATTTTCCTTTAATGAATTTTTTTTTCCACAAAGCTCATAATAATACCTTTTCATTTTTCTTTTTCCATGGCTGTAGGGGTCCCAGACTGTTCTTTTTTTTCCCCCTCCCCCCAATTTTGTGATGTATTGAAATGGTATTCATCCATAAGAAAGTTTAGCCAAATATGGCTCTAAATAAAATATAAAAGTAAAAGTATTTAAGCATGCTTCAACATTTTTGGCTACCTATTGGAACTTCATATATGATGTAGAAATTTTAAAAATTATATATAAATATACATATATGTATATATTGGAATTTGGCAGATTTCTTTGAAAATAAAAGCAAATTTCTGCAGAATATTCCCTTAAAATTTTTTGGTGTTCAATTTTTGTGGAATTTTGCCAGGAAAAAAAACACAGGTGTAAACTGGGGACTACCTGAGTTGAAGCTCAACCCAAAGTGGGTTCACCCCCTTGCAATGGACATAGGAACACCAAATAGCATAGGTAACCATGTTTTTCTTTTTCAATTTTGTGAAACATGATATATAACCAAAGTAGTGAAAATTCATTAAAAAAAATTGATTTAGCCAAATTTGGCAATAAGCTAGATATGAAATTATAAAGAGATTACAAATCCTCGGATAAATTTGACCACTTGCTTGGAACCTATTATAGAAGTCTCGTGATTTGCTATTATTTTATTTTTCAAAATCTAGCAAACCTTTTGGCTCATAATTTTTTTTCCATTAAAAACTCTTTGTGATATAATAGGTTGAAAAAAAGAAAAAAGGGGTTAAAAAAAAAAAAAACTGGCCCAACCAAATGCACAAGGAAGCATTCTTGCACTCAAATATCCTAATAAAACAAGCAAGGAACAAGAAAACATTTATTTTGAACCCAATAATGGCTGTGCATCCAGGCTAATAAGTCATGCACTATTTACTTCACATACTGACTGGTCACTGGTGTAATTAGGGTTCTTTTTAGGGTTTAGGGTTTAGGGTTTAGGGTTTCCAGGTTTGTGTTTAACAATCATTGTGTTGTAAGCAGCCTACTAAAAGGCTGTTTTTATTAAGGCCATCTCATCTCATGATGATGGTTGTGAAACTTCGTCTCACATTACCTCACAAGATGCAATACTCACATGTGGCTTATTTTTATTATTTTAAAAAATTATTTAAAAATTATGGCTAACCCTTCTCTTTTTTTTCTTCAATTTCTTCTTCCAAAATCTTGTTTTTTTTCTAAAATATTTTTCTTTTTCTTTCTTTTAGATTTTTTTTTAAAAGGTCATTTCTCTTCTTCTTCTTCCAACTTTTTTCCTTCTTTTTTCTTTTTCTTCTTCATTTTTTCCTCCTTATGTTCTTTCTTTATTTTTTTCTTCTTCATTGTGATTGCATATTTTGTGCTCACATGTAGAGGTATTGCATGAGTTGCCAAAAAACCAATTAGCATTTGATGTTTTTGATGTTGGCATTTGACAACATGTCTAAGAAACTAGGGGGCTCAATGCAAGTATTGCAACATCAAACAAAAAACTAATGCATATTGTGAAATCATATGCGAGTATTACAACCAAAACCCCAAAGACCCAATGCACATCATGCACAAATTGCAACTGCAATCACATTACACATTTGATTTGTTATTTGATGTGGGTATTGCATAAAAAACCTCATGTATGTTTGTTGAAATTTTATGCAATGTGTCCTAAAATATTGCAATATGTCACAAACTAATAGTGAACATTATGAGGGCAAAATTGAAGCATTGCATTAAAACATCATCTGCATTCATCATTCAAAATATGATATAAGTGTGTAGGTGTGAAATTACACATTAAAGCATATCCATCTATAATAATGATAATCCCACATAAGTAACCCAAAACTCAAAAATGATAATTGCAATCTACCATGGCATGGGTGTTTATAAAACTTTTACAATGGTTTTTATTACCCAAAAAAAAGTTTTAAAAAAAGAAGGAAAAAAAAAGTCTTCTTCTTCTTCTTCTTTCTAATTTTAATCACTTTTCTTGTTCTTCTCACAAACACACCCCAAAAAAAAAAAAAAAAAAAAAAAAAAAAAAAAAAAAAAAAAAAAAAAAAAAAAAAAAAAAAAAAAAAAAAAAAAAAAAAAAAAA
>Ga0116231_10005691_pt1 | contig 24391 bp, 13 predicted proteins | sample S1TSphgellanicum_2_FD_89695 | JGI IMG/M metagenome (GOLD analysis project Ga0116231, IMG submission 89695) | Host-associated microbial communities from peat moss isolated from Minnesota, USA - S1T2_Fd - Sphagnum magellanicum MG | ecosystem: Host-associated > Plants > Peat moss > Unclassified...
AAAATTTTTTACCTATTATTTTTTGCCATCCCAAAAATTTCCCTAAAAAATATTTTAATTTCTCTTTTTTTTTTTTTTTTTGGAAAACAAAATAAAGAAGACTCATGAATTCACTTGATTATGAGGGGACTTGCATAAGTTCACACTAGAGACATAAGTGGAAGAGGACATTGCTTGAGGGGTTTTTGAATATAAATCAATGGTTATTTAAACCAAAACAAACTTTATTCAAATTCAAAGTTGAAGGTTTTCTTAAGGTTCTCATTGAATTAAAATGCAAATTACAATTACAATTGAAGAAAGCAAATTAAAAAATAGATCTATAATTCTAGCAACTTGTAAGCACACAAAAATAACAAGATACAACTATGAAATGTATAGTGTGTTCATAGGAATGATCATTCACTTTTAAACTTCAAACCGCATCTTGATTCCCTAATCTCATTATGCTCAACTACACAATTGCAAGGTCACATTCCTTCCAACATCCAATCACAGTTTCTAACAAAAGCAACCACATTGAACATTATGCAACCTTCACTCTAACCTCTAGGTTCCAATTGCAAAATTGACAACAAAAATCCATCACTAATAATAATCGAAATTGACACACAAAATTGATGGCACAACATGTCTATGAATTGAAGTTCAAACCTAAAAGACCAAATGGCAAAATCCAAGATATTCCAAAGCTCTTCAACAAGTTACAACGATTGCAAGTAATCCTTCAAACCTCAAAACACTGCAATCTAATAAGTGATAAAATTGAAAGTAGTTCAACTATGGAAAGCTCCACAATTTAGGGTGCATTTAAAAACAATTCTTTGATGAAACCATTTTGAGGTTTAACAAACTTGATTATATTGTAACATTTAGTTTCAATGGAGAGCAATCCTTGATCGACCTTAAGCATGTTGATAAGCTCTTACCCATATGAAGGGTACATTTTTGGTGACACAAAGAAAATCTAACAACTTCTATCAAAAAGAGCTTGTCACATGGCATCTTATTGCCAACTAAAAAATAATTATTTCAAAGTTACTAAAAAAGAAAAAAAATAATGTAGTAAGTGTACATAGAGTAATATAACCTAACATACACAAATAGATATAGAAAATAATAAATATAATTTTTTTTAAAAAAAACATACATAGCACATAAGACACATGTCTACATATACATACATGCTCATATACATACGAAATACATACGAGAAAATTTACAGGTATATGTTGACTGTGCAGTAATTAAAAAAAAAGTAACAGAGGGAGGGAAAGGGCAAGCGGTTATACAGCGGGGCTTCTCAAAACCCGGGTACAACTAGAATCCGGAGGACAAACACGGGAAAACCGCAGTGTGGTGGCCACAGCGACCGGCGGATAATAGGGACAGGCCGCTACTGGGGTCGGCATTGCAGGCGCTGCGCTTGGAGGGGGGGGCCGGGGGGGTGTGTGGACAGGCGCGCCACAGCTGCCTTCCCATGGGTCCCTCTTCCCGTCCCCTCCCCCACCCCCGTTGCGCTTGCGCGCGCACCTACGATGCCATCTCTTCTCTTCTCTCTCTCTCTCTCTTTTTTCTCTGTCTTTCCTTCTCTCTCTTCCTCTCTCTCTTCCTTTATATCGCTCCCGATTTGTGGCGGCGGCTGCTGCTGCTCATGGGTGGGTGGCGTTGTCCGGATCCGCATCCACCCATTTTATCTTTTTTTGGGTTTTTTCGTCGCCTAGCCCCTCGGTTTGTGCCCCTGATGCGCTTGATATAAGTTTGAAACCTGCGCGCCCGGATCGTCGTTTTTCTTCTTCTTTTTTGCTTGCACACCTTCCACAAACCCCATTCTACAGAGCTCCTCCTCTCTTACTCTCTCTCTCCGATATCTCTGTGGCGTTGCTGGTGCTGGTGCTCTTCTCCTTCTTGTTCTACTCTTTTTCAGGTTTGCACCTTTGTTTTGTAGCTTGGTGTTTTGGATCAGCTAGCAGCCGCCTGCTGGCTTGTCTACTATTATTGTCTATTCCTCTGTGTTTGTTTGTTTGTGTGTTTTTTTCTTCAGGTTGTGTTTTTGGTTGAAGTTACAGAATAGTAGTAAGTATATGATCTTGTTGCTTGCAGCTGCTTTGGTTTCTTCCTCCAGGCGTTTTAGGAGGACGTCGTCTTTTGTTGGTGTTTTTTATACTGAGTTTCAACTCCGGGACTGAACAAGTTGTGGTTTGAGTAGTCGCGCGCTTTTGAGCTGTTGGCTGGTGCTGTCATCAACTTGAGGAGGGAGCTTGCTGCTGCGGCTGTGTGACTCCTGGGGCGACGGCAGAGGTGGGCTGCGTTTGGAGTTTGTTCTTGGGATTAGTTTTAACGACTTCTCATGATCTGGGTGTGACCCTCACGGTGTTGCTTCGACACTAGTCTTCATCTTGGCTGGCTTCCATGCTCTCGGTGGGGTTGAGTACTTGTTGAACTTCTCGTTGGTTGGAAACGAGAAGTTCTATTCCTGCGCAGGCGTTGAGAGAGAGAGAGATCTTTGGCCGGCCGCTAGCTTGCTGCTCTCTTCCTCTTGTAGACAGTGCAGGTGTTCTGGATCCAACTTCGTCATAGTCATGGTTCCACTGTTCGTGCTTGCTTCTGGACTACTACTACTACTGCCACAGCCCCCAAAAAAATGCTGAGCTTCCCATGATCACACATGTGGGATCATCGATGTGCATCTTCGTCGTTGTTGATCTAACTTTGCTCAAGTCTTCCTCCTCCACCTTCCAGAACGACAACAACAAGCTTCAAATGGACGTGTGTAAACCCTAGCAGGTAGAGTTGAGGAGCTTGCCACTTGAGAAACTTTGGTCGGTGGAAACTCCTTGATAGCATGGTGATCTGTGCTGCACCGTCACAACACTGTTTGAACAAGGCAGCAGTCTGAGGTTTCGGAGTGTGCACGTTACTGTGTGCATCGTCTCTTCCTAGAAGAAAGAAGAAGAAGAAGAATAAGAAGGCCAAGTCTTAGAGACTAAAGTTCCGTCTTTGTATGTCGCTTGCAAGCTTCCCAAAGACTGCGGCAGAAAGTTCTGGTATGTAAAATCTATTTGGTCATCATGCTCATCATAGATTAGAGGTCATCTTTCTGCTGTTTGCAGAGATGTTTGTGTGTTTCCGCTGATCCAGTTGCAAAGTCCATGAAACATCAAGCGAGATCTCATGTGCAGTATATATGGGACTTAGTTCATCCTTCAAGAAGTTGCTTGCGCGGTGAACTTGAGCGGGAGTCCAGCAGCAGCATCATGTGGAAGTTGTACCGCATCAGACTGGAGCCAGAAGCTTAGGGCACGGATCATACATGTACAGCAGCAGCAGGAGCTTGAATGACTGCATAGCTCATGTGCTATTGGAATCATGAGTCCCGGAAGAAAATCTTGGGTTGAGGTGGATCATGGCAGCCGTAAGTCTGCAGGAGTTGTAGTACGGTTGCAGGACGAGGAGGAGGAGGAGGAGCTCTGATGATCGACAATGGGTTTAGAGGAAATGATGCTGATATCATCATCTCGAATGTTATGTAGAAAAAGGACAACAGTCTGCTGCAACAAGTAAGAAGAAGAAGAACCACTGTTGCTCAGGGGTTTGCAGGAAAACATGTTGAAACGCTTGACCAACTGCAAGTTAGTGAGAAGCAGAAGAAGCAGACTTAGTATTATTGGCATGCAGATGTGCGGATCAGTTGAGATAGACATTGATAGAGTAGTAGCGTTTTGCAGCAGCAGCAGAGGACGAGTAAGTGTAGAGGGAGCCGTCGAAGCTCAGAAGCAGATTGCGAATGGCTGCTGGGACATTACGAAGCTTCAAGGGATCGTCGATGTTGTCAGGGTTAGAGAAGTTACAGCGACCGGCTTTTGTTCAGGAACCACCACCACCGCCCATCACTCAAGCTTCAGCGCATATCTCTATTTGCACGGACGCTACTGCAGCCAGTGAAGTAGAAGAAGAAGAAGAAGAAGAAGAAGGTCCCACCACCATAGCCGAGCGGGGAGGCGCTGCTGTATGGCTCTGTGTGCAGACGACGACACATGGGGGGACCATGGACAACAAAGCTGGAGACGATGCACTTGCACCGCCTGGACTATTACATACGGATGTCAAAATACAAGATCTGCCCAACACTCCAACTTCCATACAGATCGACCATGGGTACTCTGAAGCAGCTGCAGACAAGAAGTTCGTGCCGTTCACTATTCGGTAGTAACACAACTTTCTTCCATCTCTTCTTCTTCCTCACCTTTCTCTTCTCATCTTCTCTCTCTCCCTCTAATGTCTTCCACCACTGCAGCTACGCAACAACGGGGCTCAGACATACACATAAGTATACAAATCACCACAGCAACTCGGCTTGGATCTATGGGTCTGCCAAAGTCTCTTGTCAGATCGGTAGTAGAACTGCAGCCGCTTATTGTATATGATTGAGCATCATGTGTATGTATTTTCCATCCGCGGATTTCAACTTGCATCGCTGCCAGTCCATCCTGCATGGTGGGAGCAAAGAACTGAGACCCAAAACAAAAGAAACGAGGGTTTCTGACTCGCATGCCGCTCGAGAGTCGCATCTAGCAGGAGATAGAGGGAAAGGTTTGCTAGCGACTCTGGGGTGACGATGTGAGGGCAAGTCGACTTGCTGTTAGCAGCACTTGGGTCTAAAGCACAGTTCATCTTCTCCTTCTTCTTCTTCTTCTTCTGGAAACACCGTGAACAACACGATCTGTGTCAGTCCCACCGGTTTGGCAATGAAATAGCTGTGTCCTTTCTTCGAGCGCTACACGTACAGCTCGCTCTTCCAGGCTTATAAGAAGTCTTGTGGCGGGACCCCCTCCCTCTTCCTTTGCCCTTTCACCTTCTTCAGCATTTCTTCCGCGAGAATTGTGTTGCATTTTGTAATTTTTTTCCATTACATGAGGAGGAGCCAGAGCAGCCACTGCAGGAGCTTCTTCAGTGAACGGCTGCGGCTGATCGTCGTGCATGGCTGCTGCTCAAGGAGATCTTACAGTTGCACTGGACTACAGAAGACTAAGAGCTTTGTACAAACTTGTTCCGAACTTGCTCAGGACTGACATTTTTTGTCTTTTTGTGAACCCGTCTGAAAGTCCTGCATGGTTGACGATGATCAACTACGCTCTAGCACTGTGGTGGTGACTTGATTATGTTGTACACTGTTGTTGTCGCAAGATCCTCCTTGCTTTATTGCACATGACTACAGTCTTCCTCTCGATGTCTTCTCGCTGGATTTCTATGCAGCAACGAAGAAGACCCACGTTTGAGTTTTGAAAATTTATGAGAGGATCGATGAATACCCATGCAGTGACTCCCTCATCTTGTCTTCCTCTTCTTCTGAACTTCTGCGTATCCATGAATCTTCTTCTTCTGCTACTATGGTAACGTGACATTCTTGAGCTGAAAGATAATCTGGCTATGGATCTCTAGCTAGCTGGATATGATTTCTTAAGATTTGCAGCAGTGCAGTTCGCATCAGCAACAGTGTAAAGAGGGTTTACATGATATTTGTGAGCTTGTGAAGATTGTTTTCCCCAGCTCCAAATGTGCAATCGTAACAGAAGGAAGGTATGGGTCGTCCAGAAAACTGCGTGCAAAGCTTGCTAAAGTGGTGATGTATTGTTTGATTGCAATTTTTCCCAGGGGTTTTGTAGCAGCAGTGCGGGAGACAGATTTACGACAGACATGGCCTTTCACTGAAGGATTACTCAGGTGGCGGACGCAGTGCAGAGGTGACCAGCCGGGCATTCTGCCACCGCTTGATTCTGCTATACCCTTCAAACAGACAGTTTCTTCTATCCGAGATCACTTGAGCGACACTTTGATTCTCCGTCCGCGAGAGCAGCTGCTGGATCGTTCCATTGCAGCAACTGTCAAGGAGAGTAGTACAGAATTTTACAAAACTAAGGACAACTTCTTATATGCTAGTAGTAGTACTACTGCTACTGCTGATGCTGCAAGAAAAGAAGAGTTCGCAGAAGAAGAGATCAAACAGACAAGGCTAAAGGGACACGACAACAACACTTCACAAGAAGTTGTTGAAGCAGCTGTAGAAGCTTCTTCAGCTAGTGAGCTTGAGAGGAAGCTCGATCAAAGTTCTGTAGAGCAGGTCCAAGCTCTTAGACGACCACCCTCCTCCTCATCTGTGGTGCCAGCAGCAGCAGTTTGTGGTGAAATTCTTGCTGCAGGGCCTGATCAACCCTTGTCAGCGAGTGCAATGCGGCTGCGTGCACATGGAGGTGGTGCAGGATCGGTAGCACCACCTCCTCCTCCTCCTCCTCCTCCTCCTCCAGTAGTAGAGACAGTCCTAGAATTGCCAAGGAAACAAGCCCAGACTATTCAACAAAGGGATTCTCGGGCAACACGACATGATCTGCAGGAGAATGGCTCAGACCGTCTTCTGCCGTCTAACGTAGACTCGGCGATGGTGAGCAGCAGAGGTAACGTCGGGTCTGCGGGAATCGACGAGAGAGCAAGTAGACTATCTGCCGACAAGCTGCAATCAGAGCATCAAGGGTGTGATGCAGGTAGTGCAAGATCTCAGAGGTTTGTGGAGGGTACTATGACGACAAGCAGCCCGTCGGATCGCCGGATAGAAACAGCGGAAACTGTAGATGATGATTTTGCAGCTAGATCAGAGAGATCATCACAGGTGGAATCTGAAGCTAGAGCTCAATGGATCCCAGGATCTAAGCGTCGTCGTCAGGAAGAAGTTGAAGAAGTTGCAGTGGGGTTGATGAGATCAGTGTCAGTGGACCCAGATGATGAAGAAGAAGAAGATTCAGCTAGTTTGGAAGTTGAGGAATCTGGAAAACTATCTGCAGCTGGGTTGGAGGTACAACAAGCAGCAGCAGAGAGTGTGATGAGCAAGCATTCAGGCTCAGCAGCCTCCGCTCAGGGGAAGAACTTGGCGGACACTGCGGGGCCGAGCTTGGTTCAATCCCCTGCAGCAGTTCAGCCGGCGGCCGTGAGAAGTTCTGTTGTTGCAATTGAGTCCAGCAGGTCGCAGTCGAAGACGACTTCTTCTTCGCAGGTTCTGGAAACGGCCATGAGAAGCAGCCCCGGGCTTGTTGTTGCAGTAAATCCTCCAGCTCCTGGTTTCATCGCCGGTGGCGGCGGTGGAGGAGAAGAAAGGAAGTGTCCAGTGTGTCGAGTGTTCGCATCCCCTTCCTACACTGCCTTGAATGTCCACATTGATCAGTGCCTTAAGCAGGATGCTCCTGCAGCAAACTCCATGGACAGGTTGCAGAATCGAACTCAAACCTTGCAGCAGCAGCAGCAGCAGCAGGGGAGTCGACAGCAGAAATTCAAGGTGAAGACACAGAAGAAGCGATCGATGGCGGATCTTTGTGCTTTCGCCCCGCGACGAGATCTGCAGGAAGATTCAGGCAAATCCGGATCTGGTAGTAGAGAGTCCAGCCCAGCAGCAGCAGATTCACCTGAGATCGCTGGTCCTGCAGCGCGAAGGCAGCAGCACCCAGAGATTCGCAGGCAACCGCGAACACCTTTTGTCCGTGGAGCTGGTCCAGAGCCGCCTGCTGCAGCAGCAACAGCTCCAAAGAAAGTACGGAGTTACGGCTCTGCACCCATGACCGCTGCCATTGCTGGCAGATTCGCTGGGCCCACCACCGCCGGTGCTGGCACGCATTCTCAGGGAGGAGGAATCCTCCTGCAGCAGCACAGAGCCGCCAAGAAGCAGCGGCTCTCCACGACGACTTCGGATTCTGCTGCCGATTCCAACTTCCCCCAGCTCAAGCGACCCATCTGTGCCATAGATCAGGAGCAACAGCAGTGGGATTCTTCTGACCTCCACAAGAAGCACAAGCGACGCAGGCTGCTGTCCGGTAAGCACGCCACCACTGTTCGTGTAAACTCGAGCTCCAGCCCCACTGTCAGCACAGGCGTCAAGAAGACCAGTCCCAGCTCTGGGGTACGTACTTCTTCTTCTTCACATTCCGGCAGCCGCCCTCTCTCTCTCTCTCTCTCTCTCTCTCTCAAACCTCGCTTTTCATCTCTCTCTCTCTCTCCCTCTCTCTCGTGCCACAACAACAACAACGATACTAGGACGCAGCCTGGTTCCGTCATGGCGTGAAAGAGCGAGACTGTTGTTATAGATCCAACAAACACCATCGACAACTTTGGTGCAGACGTTGGAATCTCGAAGCTGCTGATCTCTCTCTCTCTCTCTCTCTCTCTTCTCTCTCGCGTATATAACCAGCTGATCAGCAGCTTCGTTTGAAGGACACGCCTGAGACAACTTGCAGACCTGCAGTAGCGATCAAGAGTTGCTGCTGTTGCTGCTGTTGCTGCTTTTGCTGCCTGCAAGTCTTGAACATATTTTGGTCAATGGTATTATAATCATCTTTGCAGAGAACAATGTAGAACAACTTCGCGACTGCAAACACGCGGATGATCGTCGAGGATTGATCATGCTGTTTGTCTGTCCGCCTGCTTAACCAAGAGCTGGTGTGCTTCCAAGGCTTGAAAGCTCCAGTCTAAAACTTGTTGGCCTGGTTTTGTCGTACGTAGTAAGATGAAAATTTTTTGGCTAATCACGCACAGCGGCAGCGGCAGTAGCAACTACTACAGTAAGCAAGAACTGTTGCGAGCGACATGTGCAACAACAACACTATTTCTACTACCACTTAGAGCTAGACTTGGAAAAGCTTCAACGATCTTCTGTGTATATAATGGCGGGGGGGGACCACAACTCTAATGATCAATTAAGACGATTCCCAGGTCTAGTAGTATATCACGTAGCTCGCACCTCCTCCCAAGAGTTCTGCAGTGTGTGCCCTGCAAGTTCTCGATTGCAGACTTATGTGCAAGTTCAAGTTCTCGATTGCAGACAAGTTGTGTGGAAGTTCAAGTTCTGGACTACAGACTTGTTGTGTGCAAGTTGGTTCTCGATTTCAGACTTGTGTGCAAGTTCAAGTTCTGGATTGCAGACTTGTTGTGTGCAAGTTCCAGTTCTGGATCGCAGACTTGTTGTGTGCAAGTTCAAGTTCTGGATTGCAGACTTGTTGTGTGCAAGTTCCAGTTATCGATTGCAGACTTGTTGTGTGCAAGTTCAAGTTCTGGATTACAGACTTGTTGTGTGCAAGTTCCAGTTCTCGATTGCAGACTTGTTGTGTGCAAGTTCAAGTTCTGGATTGCAGACTTGTTGTGTGCAAGTTCAAGTTCTGGATTGCAGACTTGTTGTGTGCAAGTTCAAGTTCTGGATTGCAGACTTGTTGTGTGCAAGTTCCAGTTCTCGATTGCAGACTTGTTGTGTTCAAGTTCAAGTTCTGGATTGCAGACTTGTTGTGTGCAAGTTCCAGTTCTCGATTGCAGACTTCTTGTGTGCAAGTTCAAGTTCCGGATTGCAGACTTGTCGTGTGCAAGTTCAAGTTCTGGATTGCAGACTTGTTGTGTGCAAGTTCCAGTTCTGGATTGCAGACTTGCTGTGTGCAAGTTCAAGTTCTGGATTGCAGACTTGTTGTGTGCAAGTTCAAGTTCTGGATTGCAGACTTGTTGTGTGCAAGTTCCAGTTCTCGATTGCAGACTTGTTGTGTGCAAGTTCAAGTTCTGGATTGCAGACTTGTTGTGTGCAAGAAGTTCAAGTTCTCGATTGCAGACAAGTTGAGAAGTCCGGATGATCGTTATAATCCAGTAGTAAATGAGAATGGGGGGGTTTCTGTTACTGCTGTCGCTCTTCCACCCATCAGTAGGCAGCCATGCATCGATACTTGGACTTTGTGGATCATGATAAGCATAGACGCATCTTGCTACAATGGGAATCAGCGATGGAAGGCACTTGATTTTATTTTTTATCTTTGGCCATGCGTGTACGTAAACAAAGCCTTTTTCTTCTTCTTCTTCTACTACTACTAGAGGGAGTCGAGCTTGTCGTCAACACTCGCGAAATATTCCATTTCCATTTCTGTAATTCTTTGACGCGGTGGTATACACCTCAGAGCTACGATGGTTGGAAGTTGTCGTGGGGGTTGTAGCGTTCCGTTGCACGTTGTTGGATTTGCGGAATACTTTCGTTCCGTTGCACGTTGTTGCCGTTGCACGTTGTTGGATTTGCGGAATACTTTCGCCTCGGTCCTCGTTCGTGCTTTTCTTTGTGGGCCCCGCCGTGGCTCCCAAGTCTTCCACGAGTCCGTGCATCAGCCAGACAGCCCGCCCTTGTGATATGAACGCGGTTTAAGGCTTTTGCATCGTGAGGGGGGTAACTGTTTTTCGCTACCGTTTGTTCTTGTAACCATGCTTGTCGATCCTTGTCGACACCCCTCTCTATCTCTCTCTATCTCTCTGGGAGCCTTGTGTCCTCCTGCCTGAAGATCCTTTCTTCTTAACGTCAAGGAAGTGCATGATGCTTCAGACTGCTGCTGTGTTTCTTTCTTGTGAGTGGGGGTGAGCTTTTACACAGAATGGAAGAAGGTGAGCTTATATTGGAGGGGTTCTTCGTATAGTGGAAAGCTTGCATTCTTGAGTTCAGTTGTTGTTTGACCACCTTAGGTGCATTTTACTTTTTTTGCCTTTTGCAGCCACTCCAAAAGCAGAACTCAATCGGATCAGCAGCAGTAACAGCAGGAGCTCACAAAGGTGGTGCATCATCATCATCTTCTTTGCCTGAACTGCAGCAACTCCCCAGCTCCTTGAAGCAATCAAGCAAGGAAGCCAAAGTTTGGTCCAAAGAAAAGCTTCCTGACTGCAGCAAGGATCCTGAAAATTTACCTGTGGTGGTCAGAGGCAAGCCTGGGGATCTCAAGGACAATGCTGCCTTGGAAGATGAGGAGGATGAGGATGAGGTATTCTTGTTCACTCCATTCTGTACACCTTGTTCTCAATCTTGCAGAGCTCTTCATCCTTTTTGGCAGACAGCTCAAGAGATGCATAAGAACACACTCTTGCTGCCAAACAGGCTGACACAAAGCTCTCAAAAACCAAGTCTTTTACTTTCTTTTTCTTAAAGCTCTTGACTTCTGGAGCTTCAAGTTTGGCTTCTAAGAAATGCAAGCTTCCAACTGCAGACTTGATCAAGTAGTGTGCAATGAAGAACTCAGTGGCATGGCATGCAAAGCCATGCCATGCTTTGTTTGGATGATGCTTACCTATTTGATTGTGGTGTTTTTGCATTATGATTGGATCAGTTTCTGTGAGTGCAGATCAATGTTCTGTACACTGATGTGTTGATGGGAATGACAAAATTTGTTTTGAAATGCACTTTGAAGGTTCATCAACTGGATGTAGTAGAGCTGGTGGCACAGAACCAGATTGAGTGTGCTGCAACAACATCATCACCAAATGGCTTGGCTGATGAGCCTGGACTTAGATCCAGACCTGGAGTCCTCAGTTCAGACAAAGACACAGGATTGGGTACATCTGTTTTGGAGAAGATACCTGCTGCTTTGGAGAAAAAGCAACCTCAACCAGGTTGTCCTGCACCAGCTGGAAACATGTCGAAAATTGCAAGGACTGCTGCCAATGGGACTGTTGTTTCTCCAGGAGCAGCATTGTCTACACATGAAGCAAGGAAGCTTGGCTCAACCTCAACTACCAAATCTCAGAGTGAGAAGTCTTGCACTGCAGCAACAAAAGAAAATGGTAGTGAACCCAGGCAAGGTTCTCCTATCCCTGTTAAGGCACAAGACCTATCTAATAGCAAATCCTCACTGGGAATTGGCTGTGAAGCTGAGGATCATACTGGAGACCAGCTTGTGAATCCTCCCAACAACAATAATCCCAGTCAATGTACTGCAATAAACCAGAGTGCTCCAGAGCTCAACAGGACAGCTTCAGTTGTAGATGCAAAAGAAACATTGTCAGTGTTGGAGCAGCAGCAACAACAAGCCTCTTTGACCAGCAATGCAGCAGCAGGTGAAGGAGGTGAGGGTAACATGGGACAGCCACCCACTGGAAAGGGTAAGAAGCTCTCAAGGAAGAAAGGAGATCCTGTGGGATCATTGATGAAGTCCGTTACAAACAAGAATCGAGAACCCAACATCCGGAAAGAGAAGCTCAAGAGGAAGAGACCTTTTCTGGGTTACACTGAGAAAGAGGCTCCACATTTAATGTCCAGGAGCAATGCCATTCTCCGAGAAGTACTTGGCTTGAAGCAGCGCTTTGGAGAGGGTGGCACACCTGTTGCATGTAAACCGTTTGAGTGCAGAGTGGGCAGTTCACCTACTGAAAAAGTCACGGCACTGCTTGCAGATAATCCTGCAGCAGGTGAAAAAACTCAACTGCCAGACACCCCTGCAAACATGACCCCCTCTTTCCAGAGAGGAGCAGACAGCATATCCAAGGATACAGCAAATGTGTCAGGAGGCATGCAAGGTGTGGTGGAACCAATCTTGGAATCACAGGACTCTGGGGCTCATCTGAGGTCAGAGGTGGAAGAGCTGTTGAGCGAGAAGGCCACAAAAGAAAAACCAAAGGATGGGCTTCAACACTTTGAGGAAGGGGAGATCCATGATTTGAACCAGTCACCAGATTCAGGGCTTCAAGTGCCATCATCTCATCTGGGCTGCTCAACAGACACTAATCTTAGAGGCATGACAGGAAAGTCATTGCTGAGGCAGACAAGTGACTCTCAAAGGCAAGCATCTTGTGAGCTTGAAGGCTCTCAGACACCAGAAGATCAGCAGAGGGACATGAGAGAGGTGACACCAGTTCAAACACAATCATCACCAAAAAGAGCTGACTGGAGTCCAACACTGTCACAGAGTACAAGTAAGAGAAAATCGTTGATGAAAAGCACTGCTGTCTGTAATACTCTTGGTGCCACCAACACAAAGGATGCTGGAGAGCCTGCAAGGAAATCCATTGTTCCACCCAGAGGTCCTGGTGGACGCTTCATCAGCACCAAGTCTGCAAAGGAGGGAGGGGACAATGCCAGTGGGTCCTCCACCAAGAGTACTGTAGAGGTTTTATCCAATGGGCCTAAAGTCCAGAGCACAAGCAAAAGCAAGCCTGTTCATACATTGCTCTCACCTCCTCATAGGCCTGCAAGTGCAGGTTTGTGTGATGGAGTCCCACAGATTGATACTCTCAAAACAGGACCGTCCACCAGTGTCCACAGCAGCATTAGTGAAGCACCAGCTCAAGCAGCTGGATATCCAGACAGTGACCATTTCAGTGATGAAAGATTACAAGATCTTGCTGCTCCCATCACCCATACAACTGTAAAAGAGACTGCTAGATGTACCACTAGAGGAGGAAGCATTGAACCTATTGACACTTACAGAGCATCTCCTTCACCACAGCAGCCAAATGTCCCAGCTCTGTGTGGATCAAAGACTCCAACTGATGCCTTTGGCCATGGGGCCACCCCAGATAATCTCCCAATTGGTGTGAGAAGGAGCCCTGTAAGCACAGAGCACTCTTACCAGGCTACTGGTAACCAGCAAACAGAAAAGAGTCTGACTGTCATAGTCCAGGTACTGATCTTTCTGTCTGTTCCATATCTTTGCATTTGAATGATACTAATGGGTATTTCTTTTGTTTTCTCAAAGATGCAATGCTCAAGTTCTGGGCTAGTCCATTTCTCAGTGAAGCTCATGGATGCCTGCAGGCTGGAACAATTGCAAGCATGACTCCTCTGCAGTATAGTTCCACAAATTCTATGACCTCTCCTCTTGTCTCTGGAGGGTTAGGCACCTCTGCAAGTCATAGCCTCACAGGTGATCAGACAAATGCAGTGGCTGAGCTAGATTCTCAGGTAGCAAAGCTGCCAGGATGGATACGGGCCGCCATGACTGAGCAACCGCCAACATCACAAACATCCCAGAACTCTCAAGCTTTGACAGATTCACGGGATTTTGAAAGAAGCAGAGCAAGTGTTTCCCCAGCCCATGAGGGAATCAGCCCTGGGGATCCAAGCATGGTCCGGCTTTTTGGCAATCCGGTGTTGCGACTCATGGGCAAGAATGTGTTGGTCTCTAATGAGGACAAAGGATCTTTTGGACACAAGCAACAGACCACAGAAGCCTCACCTGTTGATTGGGAAAATCTCAAAGAGTCGCAGACTGGAAAAGCGGTTGATGTGACAGGCACTAGCACTGTAACAGTTGTGCACACAGGAGTTGGAACTGCAGAGGCAGTTTTGGAAAAGTCTGATGCTACTACATCAGCACATGTCAGTGGTGCAGCAGGGTGGGGACCATCGAAGGAGGTAGAAACTTCTGATGGCAATGTGCCATCTAGTCCAGGTAATCCCATGCTTAGCCTTGTCAGAGCTCCTAGTGAAGCTGTCAACAGGGAGCTTGTGGTTCCATGGCAAGCAGGTGATGCCAATCAGCATGTGAACAAAGGGAGCAACAAACACAGTCTAGATCTGCAGTTTGATGATTCCAGTGCCACCAGAAAGGGAGGATTAGCTAGTGATGTGGAGTGGCAAGCTGAAAATTCCTTAGTAGGTCTGGATGCGACAACCAATCTGAGCTCATTCTCAACTAGTCTGGCAGGAGAGCCAAGGAGCCCTGCAGCTCCGAAGATCAAAAGGAAGAGTCTCTCATCAAATGGACGAGGTGGACAGCCACCTCCAGGCCAGGAGGTAATCATCATTGATGATCTGCCTGGTATTGATTCACCACCAGAACCCAGACATCAAGATCTGACAATCGATGCTTTGATAAAGGCAGGGGCACTCAGGCGGGTGCCCCCAGAGCTTGATGGACAAGCATCAAAGTCCAAGGCACCAGGAGCAAGGGGCCAGGTGATGGAACTGGATCGTTCACGAATCCCTCAACTTTCTGGTGTCAGTCAGAGTGATTTTCTTGTTCAGTTAAGGAAGTTGGGGTTGGTGCCTGCTACACACATGGCTCCTCGGAGCTTCACTTCACCACAGGTGCCTAGAACTGATCATAACAGCACAAATCACAAAGTGATTGCGCCAAAACCCCCACATGCTATTACACCTTCTGGACTACCACCAGACAATCCTACCACAGCACCTTCACCAAGAAATCTTTCTCCATCGGCAGGAGGGGAAGCATTAGGTCTTCCACCTTGGCTTCTTGCAGCAAAGAAACAGAAGGAGGCACAAATGGCAGTAAACCTGATAGTTCTGGATGATGATGATCCAGCAGATGAATCACCTTCAAGTTCCTCCAAGATATCAGTGCATGTCCCACTGGGAAGTCCTTCACCATGCTCAACAGGAAGTGCAGCAAGAGCACATGCACGATATTCCACACCATTACCAGTCACTGCAGGAATAGCTCCAGTTGCCAAACTCAGAGGCCAAGGGACAACTTCTCTCCTTCAGAGTGCTGTCTTGAGGCAGGCTGGAGGTCTGAATGCTCCAAACATGGGCGTGAATCTGGGAATCTCAATGGGCTCAGGGAGATCCAGATCAGGAATGATGTCACCAAGGTTTGGTGAAAGAGGGTACCAGCAGGAGTCTGTTGGGGTTGTGTTGCCATCTCCACACATAGGTGATGCATCCCAAATTCTAGAAAGGAGGGAGGCAGCAGCATGTTTAGAGAAAGAAACTAGTCCTGTCTCTAACAGTCACTGCAACCAGATTGAACAAGCTGGGAAACTTCCACGCATGCAAGACAAGCTTGTTGAAACTGTGTGTGAAGGCAGCTCTCGCCCTCGAAATGAAAGTAACCTCTCAAGTTTCACACAGAGCTGGATATCAGGGATAAATGGAGGACTGAAGAGAGGTGGAACAGCACAGACTCGTACAGCACCAACAGGGCCATTTCCAACTGAAACAGATGCAACACATTCAAGCCAGCTTGAGACTCTTGGACTATTGGATTGTCTTGGCATTAAGCAACCAACAGATGGCATGAATGCCACAAAACCCAGCAGTGTTACTAGCAGAAGCTCAACTGCTCCACTAAGGTGGGAAGATAGACCTGGAGCTGCTGCAGCTGATTTGAGACTTCAAGCTAAGAGTACAGCACCTCCAGACTCCAGGTCAATTCTTTTCCAACACTCAATCTCTCAGGGGCAGGCATCTCGCAGATCAGCTGATGCATCTGTCAACCTACATAATGGCAGTGAACTCAGGGAGCACACTCCTGTGGACAGCATCCAGGCAACAGGAATCCCACCAAATCTAGCAAGGACATTATCCTCCCATAGGACCCAAGTTCCATCTGCAGGAGCTTTGCTCACTGACACCGGAGCATCCATGAGGTCAATTGAGCAACCTCTGAGACCTGCAGCGTTGGGGAACCCACTGGAGAGACGAAGCTTGCCACATATGCTTGAGCGCTTGGTCACCAGCTCAGGTCTGTAACCACCACCACCTTGAAATAGATGATGTTGTGCTCTGTCAGCTTCAAGCTATATTGACTTGGGTGGTCAGTCCTCCAGGGATTCTGAACCTGTTGGGTTCTCTGCAGATGGAAGCATGAGTGTGGAAAAGGGGATGGGACAAGCTGAAAGGCAGGTAAATTCACAACATAGTGTGAGCAGGGGCAATGAGCAGCAGGCTAGTCCAGGTACACCCTCCAACATGACAAAGGGCACACTGTTTCCAGAGATCATGGTTAGAAATGGGGAAGAAGCACAGTATGTGAAGGCCCCACCAAATAGCATTCCTGGAGTTTCCAGCACAATTAAAAGGCACAGTTCTTTGGGGCGGGTCAGGCAGCAGTCTTTGTCTGGAAACTCTAGCATCAGAGACATCCCAGATCTCATGACCATGACTCCACTTGGAAAGCAGGTTGCTCGCAATGCCTTTTATAGAGAAAAGCAGCCAATGGATAGCAGTGCTGCACAAGCCAGTATAGATGCTCAAACTGGCAGCGATATTAGTGGCCTATGTTCTATGCGCAGAAGTCAGGACGAGTCTTTCTCCCACACTCTTACAAGGCAGATTTCTGCTGGGAACTTGATTTCCCGACAGCAGGAGCAAGTTTTGAGTAGGAACCAACAGCTGAGGAACCAAGCAGGTTCCATGCAGATGTTCCCGGAGGATTTGCATAATCGAGTGTCAGTGGACTTGACAAGAGAAACTGCCCACAACAGGTTTGCTAATCGAGTTGTGGGAGTAGATTCATTGACAGATGCTGTTGAAGGGGATGCTGCTCAAGCTTCCATGGCTCTATCTCCTTCAAATTCAAGAGTGCAAAAGATGGTTGACCATGTACAGAAGAGGAATTTGCATGGTGAAGAAGGGGTAGGGAAAAAAAGTGAGATTTCTGTAGTTACACCGCTGAAAAATGTACAAGACTATCTCAAGAGCTCAGTTGGTTGAAGCCTGGCAATTCCAGACAAGAATCCATGGGAGTCAAAGGGACCTTGGATGAGGAAGTGTCTGCTCTTAAATCTCAAAATCAAGTAGGGACTCAGAGCTTGAAGTAGAGACAGACTGCATATCTTCTTCTTGCTATGAACAAACTGTGCAGGTCTCTTCACTTAGAGGAATACTTCCTTTGGAAGATCGTCATTGTTTTGAAGAAATCTGGAGGAATTGAAGACCAGTTTGGCAAAACTTTCTGTGTTTGAAGAGTGCTGCTGCACAAGCAAACTCCTTGCTTGTGCAAGTAAAGTCAATGTACAGATAAGAATGGCAATCGAGTCTCAAACAGGGGCAAGTCTTCCCATCTTCCTCCTGCTTGAGGCCTTAGCTAGACAGCAGTGAGAAGCTGAAAGTCTACCAACCCAGAAGATTTACTTGGAGAACAGGGAAGAGAAGCTTCTTCATGAATTGTTGCTGAGGCAACAGGAAAGGTGCCTTTTTGTTCTCTCTGCTACAAAAGACATGCTGGCTTCTCATGGTGTGTGCTCTAAAAACAGATGATGAACTTTGTTGCAGAAAAGCCCTTGTTGGGTCTTTTAACAGTTCAGCCTTTTCCTTCCTCTCTTTGTTATTACCTTCAGAAGCTTGATAATTAGGCACTACACTGTCAAGCTTCATCAGATGCATTTGTGGCTGTGCAATATGTTTCATCATGCCTGTCTCTGTTTCCCATCTTTGAGTCATGCCATGATTACAAGTCTGTATAGAAATCAGTGTCAGTTGCGGCACACACAGATATCTAAATCTCTGATTGCATTCTTCAAAGAGAATTTGTTTAAATGAAAATTTAAAACTATACTCAACTCCTAACTCAGTCAAGAGTTGATGGTTTATGGCTGCCACCTCCAAACTACAACTAGGATCAAGTAGGTGCAGAAGGAATTTTTAGCATATTGTAATTCTAATTTCATGTGGCAATGCATGAAAGACATTCAGGTAACTTGGTAGGAAAATATTACAGAGAAAAAGCTGCAAGGAAACTGGGCTTCCAAGTCTCTCTTTTTTTTGCTGAATTCATTGTATCTGGTAATGTGACAGGACACTTCCACTCAAAGACAGTCCCAGTGAAGGAGAAGCTTCAGAGGATCTTCAACAAGATTAAAAGGTGGAAATTCATTTTCTTGGGCATAAGATTGAGTTTGCATTGTGTAAACAGCCCAGCTCAAACATGGTTTTGTCCTTAGAAGTGACTTCACTTCAAACAGGATGCTGGTTGCAGCTTCCAATATGTATGTTGTCCTCTTTTTCAGGCTTACCACATAGGGGTCATCCACTTGAGGTAAGACCATCGGTGGTGGAGGAGAAATGCACATCTTCATGTTAGTTCAAATTTACAGCAAGTACAGCACCTGCTAAGCTTGAAATCTGATGGAAACAAATTGCAAATTTTTTATTTCTGAGGTCAACCAAGAAAATTGTGCATTTTGTGAGATTTTGTTTATACAGTGAGTGATCAGTGTGATGCAATGGTATCTCCAAACATATCTCCCTGCATTTTGTGCAGGATTTCTGTGTGGTCTGGCAAAAGTGCTCTTATAAACAGGGTCAAATTAGGTCCAGTTCTGTAGTACCAAATGTGATGACTGACCTTTCCATACTAGTCATACTGTGACCAATTTAAACAGAAGTTTGAACTTTTCACAGCTGAAACCAGGTGGGCTGAAAGGAGGAGAGTCATACTAGAATTGCATGCTTGGTCTTTCTGATGGGTTGCCACAAGTCTAACGATCTGATTTTACTTGCCTTAATGCTTCACTTTGTCTTCTTATGTAGCTCTCTGCTATAAACTGAGGACCAATTTGTCATATTTTGCAAATTGACTTGATGGAGTCCCAAAGAGGGGTTTCCTTCTTTCCGCATACCAGCTACATGGCTCCCTGAGAGGTAACTGTTTTGCTCAAAAAATTGATCGCCTTTTGGCAGCCACAAAGATGTCAAAAGCATCTATGAATGTCAATGTGGGGAAGAAGACTAACTTTCTGGAAAATGGTATCAGCTTTTGCACCGCATGTCATGTGCATCGGTGCTTTTGCAGATCTGTCAGACACAGCAGGTGCAGATTTCATGCAAATGATTTTGCAGAGGTGATGGTGTGAAATTGTTGATATCCTTGCAACCCATTTCTCCCTATGTCGTAAAACCTAAAGACTACCGACTACCTACCATTTGTATGGTGAACCTGTGAAATCCTGACATGCAATTCCCTTTCCCCAAAAACCTGATACTCAAGAGAAGAAGATCTACAACTGGTGAATCAAGTACTCCTGTCCTCCTCCCTTCTGTAGACCTGTTGCATCTCTTGACTCCCAAGGCTATGCCAATGTACTGTTCCTCCTGAGAATGAAGATGAAACTGTGACCCAGAAGTTTGCAGCAGATACTGTTTGCCCATGAAGCAGATCTCTGTCATCCTGGATTCCAACTTCAAGTCTCAGCAATCAATCTGATGGTTGGCAAAGTGGCCCAGGGGTGTCTTGCACAACCAAATGTGCTTAGACTTTTCCTGTGGATAATGCTCAATGAGCTTGGAGTCTCTGGAAAATTCGGATGGACAGCAAGAATCATGTATACTGGAGGGCTTAATTGAAAACCCTGAATTTGAGTGGAACTGTAACAAAGGAAAGTGATTTGCTTCCCTTCCTTGTCTTTTGCCCTTCTACACCTGTTCATTGAAATCCAAGTTCCTTGATGTAAAGTAGCTATCCCGAAAATTATGGTTTCTCCTCCTGGTGTCTATGAACAAAAAGGGTACACCAACAAGGGTTGAAGGAATTGTGTTTTCTTTCAGTTTTCCTAACTCTCTCTCTTTGCCACAACTTTTGGTTTCCTCTCAACCCCAAAGAATGTGCTTTTGTTTACAAAGCTTTTTTTTCCTTTTCCCCCTCTTAAAAAAACCAATGTTCAACTAACTTGTGTTCCCTTGAGAGCTTGTTCCTCCTGCATTGCCACCACTATTCTCCTCCCACCGCCTGAACATTTGTCTAAGTGCATCAGAAGCTTGAGACTTAGGAGCTGCCAACAAAGGACTGCCTTCTTCTTCCCCTTTTGTAACCCGGAAAGAACTCATGCCTCGTTCGGGCTGCATGAAAACTTGCTGATGAGCAGCCCCCTGAGTAGCTGCAGGTCTTTGAAAGCCTTGCGATTGGAGATGCAAACTGTCTCCTGGTGAAGAAAGGAGAGGCTGGGGTGCATATAAAACTTGTGCAGACTCATGTAAGTAACTGCTGCGTTGAAAACCCATGGCCAAATTGAAACCATAGCGGTTTGAAGCTGGGTTCAATGGAATGATCGGTGTTCTTTGAACTTGAATTGATTGCTGGAACTCATTACTTGATGAACCCATCCCTCTACCATGCTGTCGTGGATCAAGCTCTGGAGACAGAGATTGAGAGAAACTGGACATCAGTTCGCTGCCAAACCGTGTCCGTTTTGAAGATGGCTGACTCAAGGTCCAAGAGCTTGTGAAGGCAGAAGCAGCATGACTATATCCACTTGCACTACTATACTGAACTTGTGCTGCTTGTTGCAGCTGGGTGGGATGCAGAAGAGCAGAAGCTTGACTTGAAGCTGCTCCTGATGCTGTGATTGCAAACTGATGTTCCCTGATTATATTGCAGGGACTACTTCTGGTAGTACGTTGTTTATCACTAGCCCATGAAGAAGGCATAGCCACCTCCTGTTCCACTATTGAGAGTCTGAGATCAGGAAGTCTAGTAAGCTTTCGTTCATTAACATCCACAGATTCCGCTTCACTTGATGGCTCCTTCACCAAACTGACCCTTCTTTCTTCTTGTTCATGCCCAGAAGCAGCAGGTACTACTGGGTGTGGACCAGCTGCATCCTGAGTGCCAGCTGCCCTTTGCTGCTGCTCTTCAATTATTCTCTTCAAGTACTTTGATTGTGCCTCCATACGGAGCTGTAGATGGCGCTGTACCTGATGCAATGCAAGCAGATTTCAGGAAGAAGCTCCAGCTGTGTTTCTTGAACCATATAAACAAGCTCACAAGAACAAGAAGAAACAGCACAGTCAGTACAAGGTCATCAATGCCAATGGAGCCCTGAACTGCAGTTCAAGACTCCAAGACAAGAAACTAACCTCAAGCTGCTCATGAAGCCGCTTCTGCACTTCCATCTGCATATGTAAAGCATCTGAATCAACAACTTGCACACCCCTGTGCAAGAAGTTCCACCAAAAAAACACCCACCCATGACTTTTTTTTTAAAACCTTGAACGTAGTACATTAGAGATCATGATTTTTTTCTTTCTTGCAGCTTTTCAGATCCAGGATGCAGAAGGACATCATGAATACAGTGTCTTCTTTGAACAGACCAAGCCATTTGAAGCTCTAGCAGCAGTTGTAAACACTAAGAATTTGCTTGTACAGGTATAATTTCTGAAACAAGTCTACCCAATAAATTTGTTGACTTACGACGAGGTTGCATCTGAAGCAGGAACAACTGAATCTGAAGCCCCAGGAATATTCGTCTTCTCCAACTTACCACCTGTAAGTCACATTCAAGACAAAGCTCTAATTTTCAGTGTGTGCATGCCAGACAACAACAACAACAATTTGAAGAAATTGTATTAAACTTATCTGCATGTCAACAGAAGCTGAAATTAGCAAGAAAGAAAATTATGGGTACTTGTGAATCATGGCAGCAAGGACAATCATGGCAGAAAACTAAGCAAAACAAAACAAAACGGAGGAGATCATGTAGGAGGAGGAGGGGTTCTTCTTGTACAGGTGGGCTCTCTCTCTATTTTCTCTAGACAGCAACATCAAATGGATCATCATGAGGCATCAGAATTTTGGAAAGAGGGTTTCAGAAGTGGCGCTCACCATCTGATGCAGATTCTGGTACATACTTTGCCAATCGATATTTCTGCAATCTTAAGCCCAATCAATCAGCAACTGCATCATGTGCTTGAACCCTGTCTGCACCCATGTGCTGTGCTTGAACATCACAAAATCTGACGCCATGGAAATTCTTGATGCTTGCCAGGTATAATTATATGTAGTGTAAGGAAAATGAGTAGAATCTGAGAAATGACAAAAGTTTCTTGGCTTGCCTGCAAATGACTCTTCACATGATAGATAGTAAGACCTTGTACACCCATCACCCGGAGCACTCCTTTGGGGGTTGCTCCTGCCAAAAAAATCAACAACCCATCATCACAGGCCTAATATTCCTGAGTTCAGCTGAAGAATTCTCAAAAATCCTTCAAGGCAGGCTAGATAGAAGAGGAGCCTGACTTCAAACTCTTGCAAAGCAGAACCCCTAACTTGAGATAGCGGTACAGATCAAAATGATGATCTCTGAACATGAACTGTCCTATAAATCCATGCAACCAATCTGTTTCTTGCAAGAGACAGACTTTACTAAGGGTTGCAGACTGTTGTTGCAGAGCAAGACTTCTGGAACTGTGCAATTATCTGAATGGAGAATCAAATTTAGAATTCATCTGTAATTACAACTCTCGAGTGCAGCGTAGTCTTCTCCAAGAGTTAGAGTCTTGAGCTTGCGTCACTTGAGTAAAAAAATATCTTACGACATGTTTGGAGATTATTAAGCAAACTTGTGAAATTAGCGTCCACAGTACCAAAACCTTGCAATTCATGCAAGGTTAATTATCAAAGTTTTGCATTGTTGTCTTATCTAGATTTTGAGGTTTTCTTCGGTGATGGTCGAGAGCATCGTAGCAACTACAAGTTTAGCAGTTTCAGCGTTGAGGTTTTGAGCTCTTGCTGCTGCAGGTTAAAAAGACAAGGTTCATCTAGATCAGAAACCTTGGCAGATGGGTGGGTGGGTGGGTCCGCAGCTTCTACTTACGTTCAGGTCCACCGAGCTGTGAAACAGCATCTACAAACCGCTCGTGCAGCTCTGGAGACCATCGTAACCGCTGCTTTGCACCTCCTCCTCCTCCTGCCGCTGCTGAAGAACTTGAACCCCCAGGACTCTCCAGGCCTGGAGAGACGATATTGTCGTTGCAGGTACTCGCACTTCTGGCGGTGCCATGATGAGTCACTATTGCAAACTTCTTGGTCTGATGATACATTGCCCCGGCCACCGCAGCACCTCCTCCTCCTCCTCCTCCTATCAATCATCACCGTCATCATCATGACAATAATTATATTACAAAAGTGGAAAAACCCAACACTCAGCCGGCCGGACGAGTTTAATCATGCATCATCAGTGTCTAGAAAAAGATCAAGTCTCGATCGGAGGACGACGACCACCACCATGGGCAAATCCACCGCCGTGACCCAGCATTGCACAAGCAAGCAAGTTCAGACACGACTTTCTGCAAGCTTTCTAAAGTACGACAAGTCCTGAGAAGTTGTCGTGCTCACTTCTTCAAGCATAGAAATATTTCGAAATACTACTTCGAACGACAAAGCCAGAACTATCATGTAAAAGTCAAAAGAAATCATCAACCTAAACTCAATCAACCAACCAACCACCCGGCTTCTACTCACATATACCTGCAGAACGAAAGTTCCTTTTTCGAGTATTATCGAGATTACAAGGGGATTCGTGCGTGCACAGGAGCGAGCCAGCTAGTAGCTTCCTCCTCATGTGCACCCAAAGCCGTATCTAGCTAGGTTAGCTAGCTAGCGTCATCATCATCAGGTTCTTCCTCCACCTGATGATCGCTGCAGTTTAGTGCGGCCCCGGCCCCCTTGAAGATCAAAATTCCTCCAAGACCATGAGAAATTGATTAACACATCCGCCACACATGATTCTTCCTGCAGTGAAACACTAGCTGAACTTCAAACTCTTTTCTCATTTCATGGAGCTGCATTAGAGCTTAACTAAACCCCACCCAAGCTTCTTGTTCAACGCCAATGACGTAACTTGTCAAACTCCAAAAACAAAACAAAGAGAGAGACAGAGAGAGATCAGAGAGAAACCTCGTCAATAGCTATTTAAACTAAACAATCATCATCTAATGCTCTTGAAATGTATAAGCGATGATGACCAGACAAGAAAAGTTTCAGAAGGGAGAACCCAAAAAAAAAAAAAAAAAAAAAAAAAAAAAAAAAAAAGCGTGAAAAACAGAAACAAAGACGAAACCAGAAGAAAAAAAAAGAATTAAATTACCTCCCTATTCTTCTTTTTCTTT
>Ga0116231_10005692_pt1 | contig 24387 bp, 24 predicted proteins | sample S1TSphgellanicum_2_FD_89695 | JGI IMG/M metagenome (GOLD analysis project Ga0116231, IMG submission 89695) | Host-associated microbial communities from peat moss isolated from Minnesota, USA - S1T2_Fd - Sphagnum magellanicum MG | ecosystem: Host-associated > Plants > Peat moss > Unclassified...
GCGCAACGTGGTCTGGAAGCCTCTATAAGCAAAAAAATAAGATTAAGAAGTAAGTATTAAGAAAAAAGAAAAAAGTAAAATGAGCTTTACTCAATTATTTCCCAAATATAATTCTAGTTTGAATCCATTATGCGAAAGCGGTATACAATGTTTGATAAAAAAATAACAACAAAACATGGTATTGGTGGATACAAGACTGAAGACTCTAATAATTTGTTTCCAACACGAGCTGAAGAGAATGCCAATCACCAAGCAAGCGACGTTTATTTTGGGAATTGAAGATGTGGAAGTGTTTGGTGAACTAAAGATGCTTTTGCCAAAACCATTAGAGAGGAAATGTAAAAGTAAACTAATTTGGACTGAACTAACCAAAATTTGGCAAAATGACCATAATTTGGAAGCTTCCATTTGCCTACCAACGTGTTATTAACTATTAGCCGGTAAAAATGTCAATTTATTTCTTAGAAATCATTGATAATAAATAGGGTCACAGCATGCGTCAAGATCTTGGTGTAGATGTAGTAGATTTGATGCTGGCTGGGAGAATATCTTGTTTTACAGCCCCAGAAAGAACCTCTGGGGCTAGTTGTGGGTGAGGAGGGATTTGAACCCCCGACACCGTGGTTCGACACCACGTGTTCTAGTCCTCTGAGCTATAGGCCTCACCTCCACTGGATCTGTTATTAGGCGCCTTTTTCAGAAGCAATTTTTCTTCTCTTTAGCCCGTCACGTCGAAATGGCAAGGAAGATGTGGAAGCTTAGGAGTTTTTTTTATAAAAGAGAAAAAAAGGTATTACATTTTGAAGTGTGGAATAAGAGGAGAGAAACAAGATCGTAATTTGTATGTATGGGGTTCTAAAGCAGGCGACCTTTAAAAAAGAATATGAAGCGTTAAACTTTTTTTTCATCATGGCGTCGAGCTATTTTTCCATAGGGCTTCCCCCATAGTATTGTCACCGCAGTAGAGTTTCACTACCAAGTTCAAGATGGATTGGTGTGGTTCCTATACGACTAAAACACCATAATATCAACCCATAAACAAAAGCATAGGGGAAAAACATATTGGCTAATAATTGTGAGGATTTCATTCCGAAAGGTACACCAAAGGTATATTTTCCAGGCAGAGCTATTAGGTTGATGTTGTAAAACAACCAAACGATGAAGATAGGTGGCTAATGCCTGATAAAAACAATCGGGTCATATAAGAACAAGGTTCAAATCTCTCGGTCTGTTAGGATGCCTCAACTGCATACATTACTGCACTTCCACTTGGCACCTATCGTGATGATAAATGGCTCGTCTTGCCGTGACCTTATCTTGGATTCTCAATATTTCTATCGCTCCATCCCTTGCAAGGACAGAGAATCTGTCGTTATCTCAGTCGTGTTTGGTTTGTGATTAAAGACTTCCAGAGAAGTAAGAATAGGAGAACACTCATCTTGAGGTGGGCTTCTTACTTAAATGCTTTTAGTAGTTATCCGCTCCGCACTTGGCTACCCAGCGTCTACCGTGGGCATGATAATCGGTACACCAGAGGTGCGCCCTTCCCGGTCCTCTTGTACTAAGGAAAGGTCCTCTCAATGTTCTAACGCCCGCACCGGATATGGACTGAACTATCTCACGACGTTTTGAACCCAACTCATGTACTACTTTAATGTGCGAACAGCCCAACCCTTGGAACATACTACCGCCCCAGGTGGCGAAGAGCTAACATCGAGGTGCCAAACCTTCCTGTCGCAATAAAAAAAGAGCTCCAGTATAAAGATCTTGATTGTTGCGCAAACCAATTGTAGACCACCATTGATATACACTGGAATAAGCTATATTAACTAGACCCGAAGTTCCACCTTGAGTAAAAGCTTCTACAACGGGTTGACCAAAATGTGGATCCCAAATTACATGAGCAATAGGCCTTACATGTAAAGGATCTTGTACCATGCTTTGAAATTACCCTGCCAAGCCACATGGAATAAATTACCATAAGTCCATAGGAAAATAATGGCTAACTGACCGAAATGAAAAGCAAAAATCTTTTGATAAAGACGCTCTTCGGTTATATCATCGTGACTTTCAAAATCATGTGCAGTAGCGATACCAATTTATTAGTAAAAAGCCCTCTCATATGTTTAAATTACCTAAGCAGAAACATTATATTAGAGCAAAAGCTCCCAAAGAATAATTGGGAATTTTCCTAATAGGAGATGATAGTGTCTTCCCCTGGAGATGGAAAATTCGTCCACCTAGTTTTATCAATCTACAGATTTTTCCTCAATTGGTAAAAGGAATGAAATTGGCAGATATTATGACAATTTTAGGTAGTGTAGATATTATTGTGGGAGAGGTTGATCGCTAAAATGATTTTTAATACTAATTTCGAGGAACAAATTCTGAATTTATTTGATGAATTTCATTTATCGAAAGAATTTTTTATTTTTATCTGGATTATTCTGTCCATTCTTACTCTTATATTAGGAGTCACAATAGGAATATTAGTATAAAAAAGTAATATTTTCATATTACTTCAAAAAATATTTTTAATTACTTTGTTTCTCATTTCTATTCAATCGAATCACTAGGGAAATATTTTATATCGAGCCTTTGAATGGAAAAAAATTGCAGCTTTTTTAACACCTTTTGATATTTGGTGTCAAATTGTCACTTGTTTATTTATTTATCTTATAATAGAGTTGACCACCTTTTACGCATTGATTATATGAGTTTATAAAAAGCAACTAGCTTTTTTTTAACCAAATAAAGGTAAATCTAGACCGGTGGCGCCTCCTGTGTTGAATTACATATTCTATGAGGACATTTAAAACATAGATAACCTTAAGGTTTTTAATTATTGACTTTTAGTAACTTTGATTATGGTAAATATTTACCACTAACCGTGGATATTGATGAACCATGGTTTGCCAATTAGATTGTGGTTTTGTAATAAACAAGACATGAATACCCTTGGCACCTTATGAATTTGAATTATGCACTTCGTGCTTACAGATGAACCTTAAATATTTTTAATGCAACCTAAATTTGAAGGATATTAATACATAAACCTTAAATTTTTCTCCGCTATTTAACCATTATTTTCATTTCATTCAAATATATTATTATTATTTGTTAAATGTTGACTTTTTTAATCATGTACATTTAGACACACAAAAAAATAAAATTTTGATTTTTTTCCTATTTTGGTTAAATGTATTAAGTGTTCAATTTAAAACAAAATATTATTATTCTTTCTATTAAATTTTTGTGTTGAAAATTTTCAATTCCCAAAAAAAATTATAAAATATTATCTTGAAAAAAAATCTTCATTAAGTCACCATATCACCGAGAAAAAAAACCCCCCCACCCCCTTTCTCCAACCACCCATCCCACACCACCAAAAGAATAATTCCTTCGAAAATTAAAAAACTCCCACATTCTTACCTTGAAAAACAACCAAACTTCTCCCTCCCATGCCACCCAAGAAACAAACCTTGGGTTAGTCCCCATCCCCAAAAACATTCACCTATCCCAATCCTTAAAAAAAAACCTCCTTTGGAAAGGAGTGGAATTACCCCATCCTCCCCTCCTCGCCCAAAAAAAACCCTTTTGAAAAAAAAAAAAAAAATCCTAACCCCAGATCCCCTTTTTTTAAAGCTCCATTTACAACTTGTAATTCTTTCAATCTAATTGACTTATCCACTCCTTATACCCATTGAAAGCCCATAATAAAAAACAAACATGTGAGAGAGGGAAAAAAAAAAAAAACTTTAACCCTTTTTTCACCTATAAACCCCATTATACCCCCACCCAACTTTATAAACTAGTTGTGTTTGCCCCATGCATGCTTGTTAAAAACTTAAAATCATACATGCATATGTACTATCTTAGGGCAATAATAATTTTTTATAACATAAAAGGTAACATCAAATTTTATAGAAGTAATCAATTAAAAATTAATCTCATCATGATTTTTGTTATTAAATATTCATCAAAACCTTATTGATTTTTTAAAAAAAACATCAAATTAATTAAAACTATTTATATCTCAAAAATGAATTCTACATTTATTTAAAATTTGACATGTTTTATTTTAATCAATTCTTGAATAATTTTCAAAAGTCATTTTAATAAGATTTAAAGGAATTGAAGCTAATAATTTGTATGTTTATCAAACAAATTTCGTTTAAAAATTAGTCATATGAAAAATTTTAAATATTTTGTAGTGATATGAAACCTTGTGATACAAAAAGGCAAGTGAGAACCCTAAAAAAAAGAATGATATACAAATATGATTAAATCAATTATCCAACATTCATATTTTGAAAAGAAACCCAATAAGTAGATGGGTAGATTTCAAAACACCCCATCAATTGGATGGGTGCACCCAAAATCTACATATGTCCATCCATTAGTTTGGGCCAATAAAAAACTTACAAGCAAACCTACAACCTTGTCCATTCAACCAACTTTTGATTTTCCGACCCCTATACCCATTCAAAAGGTGTTCCCATAATGCTATCTAGGACACAACCAATAAATTGTGGAATTGACAAAAGAAATAAATAAGAACTTTATTGCAAGAGAATAAACAATTGATGTTGATCATGTTTGAAGAGGAGCATGATAAACAATGAAGTTTTGTAAAAAAAAATGGACATTTGTAAACATTAAAATCTTGTGAAACCATTCAAGGAGGAAATGGCCATGAGGGTATTGGAATCTTCCATAAAGAAATACATTTCCCCATAAGCAAATTAGTTGGGGGAGGAAAAGCTAGTAGGGTAAAGATCAATGTTGTTTGGATATTGAAAATGTTGTCAGTTATTTAATTTGGTTTAGTTCGAATCTGGGTACGAGGTAACCACCTTACTAGATATGGATATTTGAAATAATCAATCTCTAGCTTACCTGCCAAGGTATTGGATTTTTTGATACCTGGAAATAACATTTTGGTTGGATATTGATTTGAGAAATATTAATAACCTACTTGTATCTTGATGTGTAAAACCAAAAGATACCTAGGTCGGTTATTCATCCAATTTCTTTCATCCAACTTTTTCATAAATTTTTTTTCCATTCATTTAAGGTTTCCCTTGGCCGTAAACCTAAATCCCCACTTAACCCTAAACAATCGATTATTCACAAAGGTGTGCTTGTTGTTGTGATGTGCGCTTTGTTGTTCCAAATTCCAACCTTTTCACTTTCAACAATGGTTTTCTGCTCATCAATTTTGCCTCTTCAATGGCCAACACCTTCAATGCTTGAATGCAAATGTGTCATTCAATTGTTGATAGTACAAATATAGAGGAACAAAGGAGCAAATCAAATTTGTTCAAATTTGGAGGAAGGATCTGAGGAGCCTTCAATGTTGCCTCAATTTTTCAAATGTCTATGTTCATTAAACATTGTAGGAAAGTAGGGGACAACTTTCATGTGGTGTAAATATCTATGGTGTGTGTACAAATGTTATTTTCAAATTTCCTTCCACTTCAATTTTTAGTTTTTATCTGTGTTCGACAATTTTGTGTTTTTTGCATTTCAACCATTTGGGCTCTCGAATACCAATGTTTACATTTGTGTTTCAATCCTATGAATCCACTTGAGCTCATTGCTTTTTACACCAAGTACTTTTACAAATTTGTTGATTGTTTAAGGTTTGTATCAAAAGTCACACTATAAAGTTTGTTTCTGTTTTATTTCAAGAAAGATTCGACAGAAATCATAAGCTACATTCTTCTTTTAGTTTTTAGTCCTCTTCTGCATTTGGAATCTTGAATTCTTTAGGTTAGAATACTACAAATGGCAAACATTGAGGTACTTCATATGGACATGGATCTTAACCAAAATTTTGATTATGAAGGTGGGGATGATTTGGCATTGGGATTACCTAATGATTCAAGCCAAGTGCCTGGTTCAATTTCAACACTTACCACACCAGCTCCATTTGAAAGCTTTGCAACGCCAAGCAACTTGGACCTAGATGCAATAGATGCTACATGGGAATTACTTAAAGTTCAACTAATCCAAAACCAGAAATTTTGGATCCCTCACCAAAGGTTCTCTTTACCTTAGCATTTTTATGTGATCAACAACAACAATGAACCCCATCTTGTTATTGTTCAAACCATGCATTGTTTTATGTGCCATTCCATTTTCCAAGAATATAGTACCGATAGTACCACCCAAAAAAGGAAAGGTTTGATCACATACAACTAACACCACTAGATCACTCCTATGAAAAAACATATTTTGTATGAACATCCAACAGCTTGGGGTAGGTGGACTAGTGTTAATCAAACTCTTGTTGTAAATGATCGACATCAAGAAAAGTCCAAGCAGAGGATTGTTGTTGGATATGGAATAATCATAAATCATTTTGGGAATACCATTCCTTACAAAAAAGATGATGCAGGGCAATTCATGGAGGACTTGTTGTTTGTTGTTACAACATACATGTCTATTTTTATTGTGGAAAATTAGTGGCTAAAATAGTTGGTCAGGCATCAAACCCCCTAAGTCCTATTTCCAAATTGGAAGCAAATGGTCAAGCATGCCATCATGCAAAATACGTGTTGTTAGCCTTGGATTTTTGTGTGACACCAACCGCTTCATTTGATTTATGGATGTCTAGATCAGAAAACCACACTTTTGCTCTTGTGATTAATTTTATAAACTCATAGTGGGTTCCTCGCCATGTGGCAATGGGATTTTTTGAAATTATAAATATAGCTAAGAATGCAATGGTAGCATAGGTCAAGGATTTATTATCATTCTACAATTTGTCGGACAAAATAATTGCCTATGTGAAGAATGAAGGTGGCAATTTGTCCACCCTTGCACAAATTTGACCTTAATTATTAGTTGCGCTTTTCTAGCATCGGTAGCTCCTTGGCAAAGGTCTTGTTTTGGCCATGCTTTTAGCAAAACATGCCAATATGCAACTAATGATGCAACTATTTGTTCTGGCCTTCAAGAGTTGAATTTGAAGGCCACACAATCGACCTTATAGAAAATAATCACATGGACAAAAAAATCGGGCAAAGATAGGTCTAAAGGAAGAAAACATGTCTTGATGCAAGGCCCTCCCAACGAAAATTAAAGACCCTAGTGAAGACTAGGTTTGTGAACAAAGTGATCTTGTTCCAAGAAACCTTAAAATATCGGGATGCCATTAATCTTTGTTATGGGAAGTAGGAGATGGTGGAATTGCAAGTTCGCATACCAAATGCGCACACTTGCATAATTTGCTCAACCATCATTGAAACCACGATTCCCATTGTGAAGCAATGTATCTTCAATTAGATTTGAGGATATTGGTTATTATTTGATGCCCTAAATGCTACCTTTTCACTAAGTGCGGCTATGCAGAGTGACATTAAGTAATTTGAAATCAATTCCAACAATTTTGTGAGGGGGGGTTTTGATTTTGAGTTGTAGGCATTGTGGATGCATATGATGGGTGAAATCATGGTAGTCTTGGCTCCATTTTTTGCATTTTCATCTATCAACATTGCTACCAAGGCACACAACAAGCTAGCGCTAATGCTAGACCTACATTTTAAGTTTCTAGATGTGGTGAAAGGTTTTGTAGGAAGGGAAAAAGTCATATAGATGGTGGCTAAATATGATAACATATCTTTGATGCCATTGTTGGTGGTTACAATCAAAATCCAAAATCTAAGTGCTATTGGTCTACTAAAAATAATAGTTATTGATGATGATGAATCAATTTTTGGGGCAATGGCCTCAAATGAAGTTACCTTACATGGGTTGCTAAAAAATGAATTGGGACTATTCTGTCATCTACCCGTGAAACCTAAAGATTGTCTATTGCCCCTAACATGGTAGAAGTCACATGAAATACCGTTTCCAAATGTTTCATTTGTTGCAAGGCAAAATTTTGAAATTCCTAGGTCCCAAATTGAAACTAAACGGACTTTTAATATAGTTGGAGTGTAGACAAGTTTGTGGTGCTATAAGCTAGGTGTTGACAATTTTGACAAGTTGGTCATGGTTATGAAAAATTACTCGAGTGATGCAAGGCAAATTGTTTGCGAGAGGGATTCCATTCATGATTTTTTCAAGGAAGAAGGGAATATCATCAAAGACAATGATATGACATTGGATGTAGTTGGCTATTTCAATGTTGATGAACTAGAATGATGGATATGGGTGTTGATGGGATTAGTTTTGCCATGTGTAGGACTACAAGGCTATCACCTTTAATGGTTAGATGTATTAGTTAGCTAAAATGCCTATTGTTTACTTTTTTTTAATGATCCATGGGACTAATATATCCTTTTCACAAATCTAACAATATCCCATTTTTGGGATATTTTGTTATTTTTGCATCTTGTTTTTGATTTTTTTGTTTGACAAACTTAATCAACATTTAAATATGGTAAGGAAAGGGGCAAGCATATGTTGAACTTTTGGTTTAATAATGTGCAACATCATATGTAGGAGAAACACAAGTTCAAGTTAAACATGCAAATCATGATAAAGCCATGTATGCATAATTAACTATCCTTATTGATAACAAGGTATATTTAAAGAACATGTTATTTGGCAAGGTTTCTAGTTAGAAAGCTCATGTAATTTTGACTCATACATGGTTCCTTCTTGTGCCACTATGGTGCTTGAAATTCATAATCTTGAAATTCATTAGAAAAGGTTGCATTCATCTATGATTTCTATTTTGCTATTGAAGTTTTGTTATCTCTTTAGGTTTCTAGTGGTCTTCTAGGATCTTAATACTCAATGTATTGTTCTTTCAGTTAGGGATTTCTAACAATGAAACTACTAACTGATGTCAAATCCTTCTCCTTGTATGGCCTAACTATTTGTCTGCCTAAGCCATGTTGGTGATAGTGGTTGTTATTTGGACAAGTGAAACTAAAAGCCATGATTCCAAAAGACTTGTAGACAATTAGTGCAACAAATTTGCTTGCAATATCAAACATTGTTTGAAATACATGTGAATACAACTTCCTTTCCTGAAATCCTTATAATGCAAATGATCTTCCCATTGCCAAATAGTCCATGGGTTAAAATGATGTTTTGAATGTGTTGTTTTTTTTTCTTTCATGATAATACTAACCTTGAGGCTTTAGATTCAAATGTTGCTTCCACTTTTAGCTGGGCCACCATTTTTCCTTCCTAAATTTGATGTGTTAATGTTGGAATTGTTATTACTTTAGGTCATAGTTTGGCTATTCCTTTTGACAATGCTAATGAAAGTGTGTACATAGGGGCTGTTGTTATGGTACATAACACTTCTCTAGAATTGCATCCTATTTCATTTAGTTTTGCAATTGGCATAGTTCATATTTTGGATCCTTAGGCATGAATTTATGCAATAAAATTTACAAGACTCTTTTGGATGATTTTGTGTTTGTCTATCATACAAGGTGGTGACTCAAGTGCTTCTTTTCAAAATTGACCTTGATGTTTATGGTGTAGATTAGTGAATGTACATTAGAGTTATTGAAATGAATGCTTGCAGATGGGGAGATTGTGTTTGTTGACTACTTTTTTTGTTTAAATCTACCACAACTAGAGGTTGAACATGATTATGATTAAAATATTAAACAATTCACTACTTTGTAAACCTATTATCCTTTTGAATTTATTTTTTTAAATTGTGAGTGGGAACAACATGGAGGAATTGGATGCAAGTAATGTATGTATTATTTTGATTTGTATTGTGATGGTGATCAAATGTAAATCATACTTATTTCCTTTTTGTTGACATGCAGAATTTATAACCCTAATAACCTACCCAGATGCAATATTTGAAGGTTCCCAATCATGTTATGAAAAAACTGCCCCATGTGCATAACCAAATTGGGCTATTCTACGTAGGTTATTACAAAAATTGGCCCTTATGCATATCCAACAATTATTAATTCATAAAAAAATGAATACTGATATCTTAGTGTGATGGCCATTCCAAAATATTGATATCAAGTTGGTCCAAAAAATCTAGAAAAAAATATATTAATACCTTATGTGTAAATCAAATTTCAAAATTTTGCAAGAACTACCCCCACTTGGTATTGAGAAAAACCAATATTCAAAAAATAAGTAAAAACTCCCCCACATTGTTGACAAGCCTACCACTAAACACCCCATTGGTGTAAAGCAAGGCTAACCATTGAATGTTTGATATCTAGAAGCCATGCACCCAAATGCCCAAAGGTGAACATTTGGATTCAAAAAACAATCATTTGGTATTTTAGGTGAGGGTGGCTGAAATGGTTTTTTTGGTGTCCAATTTTAGGTGTAAGTTTGCATGGTTTTGAAAACATTGGTCACCTTTGTGTTGATTTGTTGTTTGGAAATATGTTTACATATGGCCATTTGAAAGTTGACAATGTGGCGGGAACGATGGGAAGTAAGGTGAAAAAAGAATGAAGGGGTTGAAAGTCTTTTAAGGGGGTGCAAGATGAGCATACAAGAATGGCTAATGTCTGATGACGGGGGGTTGGAGTGTTTAATTAAACAAGCAGATTGAACATACAAAGGAAAAATCTATAATTCTAATAGAGTTAAGTTATTAAACACAACAAAAAATTAGAGATTTAAAGATTGAAACATTTATGAACACCCTAAAAGGCACAAAATGCAAATTTCCCCCAAATTTTGATAGAGTAAAATTCTTTCGAAAAATAAACAATAAACATTCAAAAGTGCAATGTAATTACAACTCAAATATCTTTCTCCAATTCATAATTTCATGTTTTATAACATATCTAGTATGGTAGGAAAGCTGATGAATGAACTCCAAATTTTTTTTAAAATTATAATTCCAAGTGCAACAATTTTGAAAACAAATATAAAACATCAATAAGCACCAATCAAGGTCAAGGTATAAGGTATAAAGAACATGTAGTCAACAAATTCACAAATAATTGGTAAACCAAAAGATGAAGATGAAATTGGAGAAGAATTAAAATTTTCAACGAGAAAAAACTTTACAATATAAAAAATAGAAAAATATTATTATATTGTTAGATACAAAAGTTGACAATTCCAAGCTATGGGCATTGAGTTAAAAGAGAAGGGTTTTGAAGGATATAGCCTTGTGAACTTTGGAATACATTACAATAGTTTGCACAAGTGAACAATCTCAATGTAGTTTGGGAGGATTTTGAAGAATTCTACAATATGATCAAACTCGTCTTCCCCATTATAATAACATTTTGTTTTATGTTACCTTGATTTAATATGTTTTCTGCAATCTTGGTTTGATCGCAAAAGGTGTAAGGTTGTACCCCTTGTAATGCTATAAAACACACCATCTATTTGTTAGAAACTTGAACCAAGTGGTAGGGGACAACCATGATTCCAAACATGCTTTGTAGTCAAAGAAGTTGTGTGCCATACTAGCCATCATCAAACAAGCAAAATGTTCAACCTATAATAACAACCACACACAAGGCAACCAAGATAAACCCAATTCAAAATTTTTATAAAAAATGGAAGAAAGAAGTGGAAAAATCAATCTTTGGATGAAGCAATGGAGTTAATGGAAAAGGGAATAATCACAATGAAAAAAATATTTAGGTGATGAAGCATACCATTATCTTCCCTCGAGGAGGTCAATTCCATTTAATTACAAATGAAATGCAAAAAAAAAGGGTGCAACTAATTTTTGAAAATAAATATTATAGTTTATATAGGGTACCAATAATTCATCTTGAGAATATTTTGAAATTTTATTTAAAATATATCTAGAATATGCAAAAAAATGTCATTATTTCATACCATATTGAAAAATATCCTTTTGCCTCAAGTGCTTCTTGAAATATGGAAGGAGTGACCTCCTAAATATCTTCCCTTGCAAATCATATGAATGGTTGAATGAAGAATAATAGAATTGGGTTTGGGAGTATGTTGACAAAGGAGTAAGATGTTGCCATAGTCAATTGGATATTGGCAATGCAAGAGGTAGGACTATCTATCACCCTACAACAACTAACATTGAAAGTGCCAAAACTCATTCAAACCAAACATATTCCATTTCAAAATGGAATACTTGGGAATAGTCAGTGGTTTTGGTTCAAACACCGTGAATATTAAATATTCATTCAATATTTAAACCACCACTTTAAACTCAATATTCATTAAGTAGAGGGTCTCGACCTTTGCAAAGCCCAAGGATAAACTAGCATCACTTCTCAAACATTTTTCAACTTGCAAATGTTACATAACATGCACAACTACATTGCAAGTCACATTTGAAACTCTAATGGGACTAGAGTTTAAGTAGGCAAGCAAAGCAAAGCCAAGGTGTTAACCAATTGAGGATCCCAACAAGTATACAACACAATTCCAAAGTCCAAAGAGTGGTTAAAAATGAATTTTGTTGTGAACACATGTGAGGGGGTTACACCAACATTCTACATATTGTAGAGATAGAAACTACATGACAATTGCATCAAGAATTCCAAAACCAAGGAACTACATGGGAAGAAATAAACTTGGATGATTTCATTTTCTTTCAAGGAATTTTTTTCATTATTTAAAAGGTCAATTCCAAGGGGCGTATCTCAAGTTAATCGTCATCTCCTAATCTTAAATGGGCATGGGTTACATGTCACATTAGAGGCTATAGAGTAGGCACAACAATTTGATTTAGATATGATTACATTGTGTAGTCATACCTCTATATGTTTCATGCTTCAAATCATTCAAAATCACATTTAGAAAAAAAAGGATGGCCCTTACATGGCAAAAAACAATTATGTTGAACCAAACAAGATCGCCTTGGTTGGTTGGATAGACAGTGTGTTAAATCACACTTTGATCAAGAAGAATATCACATTAAAATCTAAGGCTATTAGAATTTGGCCCTTGAACTTTAAAGCCATAGATGAAAATAATGAATCTAATGAAATATACACAATAAAATCAAATAATCATGCATTAGACCAAGAACAAGAGGATTTAAAGATGCAAACAAAGATAAAACAAAAAAGGAGGGTGAAGCACTTGCCATACCACTTTTGAACATAACATATGAAATTATAAATAAAAATTCCTACTAATATCAAGGTTAATCAAAACATTGTTGCTATGTTGACATGCCCAAAGGCCCTTCTATGATGGAGGAAGAGGAATTTGAGTAAATAAGGGTCAATATGGATTAAAGCCCAAGTTCAAAGCAAAAGGAGCATAAGTAGATTCCAACAAGTGAAACTTAAAAAACATTGAAATTCACTAACTTATTGTCATTGCCGCGCCTCCTTATAAGAAAAATCAAGGCCAAGGAGACATTAGTTGATTACAACCAATCACATGTGTTAACATTTCATGAATATTTGAAAATCATGAGAACATTACAAGGAATCTCGTCCAACCCATGCATTTGTGACTTGTGTCCAAATGAACCATTTTTACGATGGTCAATAAAACTATCTTTTGTGGGACCATGCTAGAAATGACTTGTAATCACATATTCAATTACAAAATGATTTGAAGTTGCATATGTAACTATATATGACTTGCACAACTAAATGCGTTCCAATTGTTGAAATGCATTGAAATGAACATGGTGGAAGAATGGGTGGTCACCCTTGGGTTCAATAAGGAAAACCCAAAGACTTTTTTGGAAGTTTTAGCTTAGCAAACACATGGCCAACCTACCAAAGTGCACCACCAAAAAACAAGGGGTTTAAATAAAAACCCAAGGGGGAGTGGGGGGTGGTTCTTCATTGTGTTCAACAAAATAATGGGGAGAAGACAAATGTTAAAGATGTGGTGGGCCTCATCAAAAAAATGATTACCTATCTTCCTCAAGCCACAACCACTAACCATAACCCCAACTAACCTTGTTTCCATTGCAAGGTTTATGGCCATGACACAAACCATTGTTTCACATTACATCTTGAACTTTGGCAAGGCCAACCCTAGGTAGAAAATGTTGGGAAAGTTCAAGGTTCTTGCAAGGATTAGAAAGGAGAAGGTATAATCAACAAAAGGTGAACCATCGAGCTAATTTTGAATTAACCCAACACCATGGAGGCAAAATTTACACGTTTGGAGGCTTTGGTGGCAAGTATGACAATTAGCATGGTGGCACATACTAATGCACTTTTTATGTTAGGGACACTTTATCATGATCAAGATGACATATTGTTTCTTAGTTCAAACCAAGGATATTTTTGTGGAGTTGGATTTTCAAGGCCACTAGCTTCAAATGATGAAATATCATATGTACTAAGGGATGTTCTTTTGACAATTGCCCAATGACTAAGGCAAGTTCTTATGTGTTGGAACCACGTCGTGTTGATGAAAGATTAGATCTTCATTGCATAAAGGCCTAATGTCAAGTTCATCTCCCATTAACAAACACCATCCCCAACCCCATGCGGGCATCGACATCTTGTCATGTGCAAAGTGCATCAAGGAGGGTGCTTAATTTAAACTATGGACCCATGGCACTAGACAATTTGTTGGGGGCACCACATCATTGTATTAAACATGCCATTAATTTCTATCGAGACTCTAGTTATTCCTAATAACCAATGAACAATTGTGTTTTTTAGCAATTACCTCATGTGAGGATGGGGGAACTTCAGGGATGATCGTTTCATTAGCTCAAGATTCAATATCAACTATAGTGCCCCACATTGTTTTTGAAGCCACCTAGATACAAATTTTCAAAAGTTCATCGTGGCATGTTACTATTGTTAGGATTCAAGATCTCTCGACATGTCCTGCCATTGATTGAATAGGAGTTATCCTTGGTGTGGTGGTGGTGTATAATGAGGATGGTGCATTTTAGTTGCAAGAAGCATAGGCACATTGGTATTAACCCCACAAAGTTTTATTGGATTTAAATGTTCAACCATTGATGTCGGACAAAACAACAATGGATGGTTTTGGTTTGATTGATGTCAATTTAGAGCATGCACATACCAAATTTTGACATCTATGAGTGAGTCAAAAAAGGGACAAGGGCTAATTAAACATGAAATTGTGATCTAGGTTAACTTCAACAAACTAACAAACTATATTACAATGCAAGCTCGAATAGTGGTTACACATGCTACAACCTATAATGTATTGGTTGGAGGGGTAGTATTTTATCCCTTAAGAGTTACCATTAAAGTCTGGGAAGAAATTGCATATTATCGACCAAGATGGTATACAAGAGTTAATTGTAAAACTTTACTATCAGTGAGATTTATTGAAGGGCAAGTAAGAAAATCCAACATGTCCACTATGTTGGTTAGATTTTGAAGCCTTCCATATGGGTTTGAGTTGTTGGAAGGTAATGTCCATGATCAAGAGACACTTCCAAAGGGTGGATTGGTGATGTCAAGGCATAGGGGCTTCCACTCATTCTAGTTTTTACATTGGATCTTAAGCCACCATGGGCCCACATTGATCAAACTCCAAGCATTATCTAGTCATTACATACATTAGGCTTGGCACACTCTATCATCACTAAGGAATGACACTATCAAGTGAACACGTGAGTGTGGGCGTGAGCCTGTGAGCAAGAACAAATATATTTGGAATATTTTGATGATGGGGATAGAATATTCCTAAAATATCCCCATGCCACCATCAACGTAGGAATGACATTTTCCATATGTACATGGATGAAAATCACACAATGGATGAAAATTGAACATCAATGAAATTTTTGGATGATAAATGCAAATAGACAAATTGTTTGAATGAAAGATCCGACAGGTTGAAATGTATGGATGAAACTAACTCCAAAACAATTATGCCGGATGAAAACCACAAGTACATGGATGAAAGTTACAAAATGGATGAAATATTTGGATGAACGTGTAACATCAATGAACTTTTGGATGATAATTGGAAATAGATGAATTGTTTGGATGAAACTTTTGACTAGTTGAAATGTATGGATGAAACTAATTCCAAAACAATTATGATGAATGGAAATTACTAAACTCACATAATTGTCATGTAAAATTTCATCCATGAAAAAGGGTGTCAAAGGTGAAACTTGAAGGAGCTACATTACAATGTAAAAGGGTGAAACAATAATTTGTGTAAGTTTATAAGTTAAGTCACATAGTAAGTCCAAGGTAGGAAATCCACGTAATAATGGAATGGGAAAATGCTTGAAAAAATAGAAAATCACACACACATCATGTGAATAATATTTTTATTTCTATAGCAAAATCCATCTTAAAACAACAAAACCCATAACAATATTATTTAACAACTATTTAATGAGATTGTAACCTACTTTACCTTCAAGACTTTGGCACGAGCTAATAATCTATGAACCTCATTCTAGCTCCAGGATGGATAGTGGATAAATGGTTATCTAATCCTAGAATACATGGCATATTGCAAAATGTAATACAAGTGCTTACATTGCACCCACAGCCCTTGCCCACTAAAGGGTGCAAACATCATGGAAGAAAAATTCATGCAATTGCAAGCTGGGTAATCATTAATCATTACCTCATATTGCTTATGATTTTTTAGTGGTCTTGAAAGTAGGCAATAAATCCATTCATATCCTTTAAGAAGAATGTTTGAGGGAGTTAATAATGTGGATTCAAGAATTTGTCCCACCTTCCATTTATTTGCTTGTAGAATGGATAGTTTTAAAATGCTAAGACAACAAATCTTTTTCCCATTCCTTGATTTGGGCCAAACATTTGGATCCAATGGCTTATAGACATGGGAAAAATTACCATTGCCAAAAAAATTTTGAGGGGCACATGCCGAAGGTTGGTTTATGGGTGCATATCTATTGTCTCCAACCTAATTGACGAGGGGACATCTTGGCTTCTCCGAGAGTAAGAAACTAACCTCCTCCAATGCCACCACCTTAATTTGAGTGAGATATGTCCCTACTTGCACAAGCCATAATGAATGCAAGGCTAGGTTATCAAATGCATATTTCCTACTTATCCCCCCCACACAATGATTAAGGTCATCATGTAGCTCAGTTAATACACCTTTAGTTGTAGACCAATAACCAACATAACATGGAGCAAAAATACCACAATTTGTTTGTTTTGAAATGGTTTTGGCTTTGCAATAGTGCTTAGTGTTTTTTTGCAACATTGAGCAATGATGTTAGACTTTGGGGGGTAGTGCTCAATTTGCCAAATGTTGTCACCACAAAAACATTCAAGGACCTCCACACCATTGTGGTTAACAATAAACACATGACTGCTAGTTTCCCCCCACATCCATAAACTGATGACTAGTTGAATAGAGTTGTTGCATTGGCCATTTTCAGAAAAAAGAAGTTCACCTAATCATGTTAATGTGAATTCAACCTAGGTGGAAAATTTACCTTGTGTTTGGCTTATTTAAACATTTTTTCACCTTCCAAGTGTGGTATTTTAACGAAAAGACTAAAACTTGAGGTGTACTTGGTAACTGCATCAGTAATTTGGATTGGGTCCCCAAGTTAACTAACCTTACACAATCACAATTCATTCTTGTCTTGACAAATCCCAGATGCACCACCTTGTGAGAAGGCATAATACAATGACAATTACTTGAATGCTTGCATGTAATTGTTGGACGTTGCAACAAAGAAGCAAGTACCCCTTTTGCTAGATCGTTGGAGGCAAATGTCACGGACTATCTCAGATTAGTTACAAGTTGGGTAGAGGCAAGCTACAGTGACTCACTTTCTGTGTCCTTATGGACTTTCTGCATAGTTTACTTTATTCAAATGCCACAAACGCATTGTAAAATCATCAATTTGACAAAACTATTTATGGATTATGATTGCCAACTTGAATAAAAATATTTATTAAAGGGTGAAATTCAATAAACATACACCAACCATATAGTAATGGACTTTTAAAGTGGACATATGGACTATAATTTGGGTTCTAAATTAACATTCAAATGCATTTAATGTTATGATTTCATTTCAATATTTTTATAGGGATTCAATATATGATAGATGATGGAAAAAAGGGTATGGATTGAAAAAAATTACAACAAAAACTTTAACCAACAAATAATTATGAATTTTTGAATGACTAGATTTGGGCCTTATTTTCAAAAGTCCCAATCTTGGTCATTTTTTATTGGATTGATATATTTTTTCCTTCAACATATATAATTAAAAGATATCTAAATGGGCAGCCTTTCATATGGACTTTATTAATTGATTAATCATCACATATGGCCCCCTCAACATTGGTTTTTAACATTTTTTCCATTCTAGTGTTAATTTTTCCATTTATACGGACTTTTGGGATTGGGGTTCTTATCGCTTTTGAGGCATTGTAGCTTGCATCTACCCCATTGACATGTTAGCTTCCTCCTCCAAAGAAAATTTCTAAAATCACATAAAAGGAATGAAATTAGAATTTAGGAAGGACAAATGGAAAATAAAATTTGAACAAAGTACTTTGGAAAAACTTACATCCAACATGAAGCCTCCCCATTGTCAAACACAAAAGTGTTAAAAGTCGAACCAATTATTGAATTCGTGAATTGCACCTTCATTAGTAGCTATTGATGAATACCACCAAGAGCAAATGGTAGCACATTAAAGGTTAGTTTCCTCCAAGGACATGGCTTTTTGTATTCATAACGAAGGGCTTTGTGTTGATCATGGAACTCTGGTGCGATAAGTTGTTTAGTGTGTTTATTGAAAGATTAAGGCCAATGGAAAAAACATGTCCATTCTTTGTCAACCATCTTGACCATAAAAGTTCCAGTACCATAAACAATATGAACAACATTCTAATGTGCTTGCACACTATCCGCCATGAACCCCTTGAAAATAGGCATACCTAACCTTTTTTTTCAACAACTATGTTTAACTTCCTCCATAGCATGCATTGAGCTTCTATGTCCTTGGATTGCATGTCACAAATTGTAATCATCATGACCTTATAATAGGCCAGGTCATAAACATGACATGCCATGATCGTCCATCCTTGAACATGTTTTATGTGATCTAACATCATCCATGCATTTGGTAGATCATTGCCTAGTTACATTTATTAGAGCAAATCAAATATGAACGTTATTCCATCAACAAATTTCTTAAACAAATAAACCTTTTGCCTAGCATGTTGATTAGGAAAACAATTATCTTAAATATAATCGTAACCAAATAATGCCTTCAATTTCAGGATATAGTTAACGAAGTTCAAGTTACTAAGCGATGCTTTAATGAAGTAATTAGACTACATATGCCAAGGGAACATAAAGGAACAAACTTCAACAACATTTGATTTAGTTTTTCACCTTTGAAAAGCTCCATAAGACCTTTTCCATCCTTGTTGAATAAGTGACAAGAAAGAAATGTCTTATTTGCAAACAAATCAATAGTTGAAGTTGTAGTAGTTGGCATGCAACAAACCTCATTTACAACCATAATCTTTATTTGCTAGAAGGATTATTTACATTTGTCATATATAATTAGTGGATCGCAACTTTTGAAAGATGTGGAAACTTGTGAACAACATAATACATTTTACAACTACAAGTTTGTAGACATGTGGGTGAAAATTTGCAAAACTTAATGGTTGATGGTATAGATTGGGGATTTCATGAAACACTACCTAGATATTTGAAGTTGTAAATAATTACCACTCTAAATAACTTTGTTACGTGCAAAAAAAATTGAAACAAAGGACAATAATCATTATAACAACACAAATGTCCAAGGCATTTCGTCATTCTAAAGCCCAATTTAAACAAAAAAAATATGTTACTTGTTTGCAACTTGCACCAAACATGACCATATCATACTTTATGTCCATATCTTACAATTGTCTAGAATGTCCCAATGGATGACGAATAAGAAGAAGTTCAAATAATATGTCACCATTGAATTTTGTGGGAATTTTGTGATGGCCTTGTATTCAAGGGATTTCAATTCAAAGCAAGCATGCGGGGTCAAAGACATTACCTTCAACAATTCAACAACATTGGTGAAAGTAGCCACTCGTGGCACATCCATCCACAGAGGTTGCTTTTCAACAACTTGCTAATTCATGGAAAGAAGGATAAAAACATCGAGAAGGGAAAAGTTGTCTTTGTCACAAGAATTGCAAAGGTCAATAAATGATGACTTTGCAATTGTGACAAAGAACTTTTGGTCATGAAAAACTATATTGGGCTATCACTTCATCACAACGCCTTGCACAAGAATGTTGGCCATTGATGCAACCATACTCGATGTTAGAACAATATTTTGAGAATTGTTGAACACATTTTCGTCGACAATCCAATACCTTCCATTGGTGACAATGCAAAACATCCCTCCAAGGCTCACATTTAGAACTTGATAAATAAAACTTTAAACAATGTTGTATTCCATGTAAGAAAAATTCTTATAAACATGCATTGGAACGTCTTCATTGGAACGCAAACATTGCACAAAGGACATTCTTAGTCACTTGTACAACTTCATAATAAAAAACCAAGATGGTAAGATTTGGCTTTCCTATAACATGGAAAGTAGCCATGGAAAATAAACTAGAAGCCAATCAATGTTGTGACGTGTAGTATCGTGACGTACAGTGTCGTAAGGGTGTAAATCCGTAGTAAATTCTACTAAACAAAAAATACTAAAGCCAATCAAAGGTATAAACTAATTAACCCCAAAAGAGATGCATGCACACACATATATATACAATGCACAAGAGGAGGCTGAGATGAAATTCTCATGTATCCCCCCCCCCAAGACCTGAGCCGGGAAAAGCGTGGCATGGTTTGAGTAGGAATCAAGATGCTATAGGAGAACATGATGAATAATACTAATTGCCGACAGGAACTTGAGTGAGCTCCTGCTTGAGGCAGAAGAGATGGTATCCACCATTACAGTTGTCCCAAAGTAACATTTGATCAGCATCCTCCGTCCTTTGACATACCTGACATGGATAATCAAGTGGAGGAATCCAAGTCGACGTGATGATGGTAGGATCCAAGTTTAGCAGGTGGCAAGGTGCACAATTTTTGGAATGATCCCGAATTGTGCGTTCGTTAGCTCCTTGCAGTTCCAACACACCTGAAGGCTTGATCGCCTTAATCCTCAAGATAGTGCGACCGAAAGAAGTGTCTAGAGTATCATTTGGTTGTCATTGGAGATATACAAAATCACCAACATCAAATTGTCTCACCTTAGGTTTGTAACTGCCACCTCGTGTGTGCATACCGTAAGGTGTTTCGATGTTGTGCAATGGATAGGTTCTCCATGGGCATGGGCATAACCTTCCTGAATAGAGCAACCCTTTCTGCAATGACCCTAGCCCAAGTGGTTGGGGAATCCAAGTCCACAACTTGGTCCATTTGAGCAGCAATGGAAGAAGGTGGAATGGGATGTCTCCCAAAAAGTAAAAAGTAAGGAGAAAAATGAGGTAAAGAGGCGTGTTTGGACATCTTGTAACCCATGGCGATGTATGGGAAGGCCAGGTCCCAATCCTCTTTGTTTGTAGTAAGGCAAATCTTTCGAAGTCCTTTCTTGCACATTTGAATCATCCTTTCTACAAAGCTTGGGGATGATCTCTTGAAGTTCGACCATGGTCAATGAGAGCATGGTCAAGTAGGTCTTGGAATTCTCCCCTAAATTTTGATCCTTGATCAGTAAGGCATTCAACACAAGCCCCAAACCTACTTAGAACTTGTTGTAAGAAAGCTTGGCTAGTGCTGTGTGATGATTTGTCCGGTAGCGTAACAAGTTCAACCCACTTAAAAAAATGCTCAATCATAATCATGATGCAAACATTACCCCTGGAGTTTTGTGGTAACTCTCCAGTTAAATCACATGATCAACGATAAAACATGCCCTGAATAGAGAGTGGAAAATGCGTGAGCTGTCGAGAGGAGAAAGAAGTTCTCACTCTAGCACATTATTCACACCTAGCAATGATGTCTCGAACTTGAACATACATACCTCTCCAATGGTAATGAGGAGCGAAAAGGTTATAAATATGCTTAACTCCAAAGTGTCCAAGCTTCGAATGTACCTCTTGAATAAAACCAGGCCGTTCATGTGGTGGTGGAACCACTCTATTGCCTTGTGGTAAGCGTCGAATGAGGTGATTATCCCTCCATGAGTAGCGTTTGGATTGTTGTTGTATGCGATCTCGCTGACTTGATGTAACTTGGGGAGGGTATTCCCGATGTCAAAGAAACCTCAGAGTGTCCAAATCCTCCCATATATCCATAATGGGATGCTCAACCAGGTTACATTACAGTAGTGCAAGATAACTAGATGCTTTAGATACATGTACTGCTGGAATTTGGTTAAAATATTATCTGGCTTCTAAAAAATCTTTAGAGGCAACGAAGGGTCTTCGCGACATGGTATTCGCATTCTTATGTGTAATAGCAGGTCGGTGAATAATCTTGAACTCATACTCTTGAAGTATAAGCGCCCAACGAGCTAACTTACTAGTAAGCTTATCGTTGGTCATCAACCACTTGATAACTTGGTGGTCGATATACAAAGTGAAATTGGTGCCATAAAGATAGGGCCTGAAATGTATGACGACCCATACAACAACAAGGCACTCCCCCTCATATGAAGAGTAGTTGCTATTAGCCTTGTTGTTGCTTCGGGATGCATAGGCGATAACATATTCCTTGCCTTCCTCATCAAGTTGGCCAAGAATAGCTCTAATACCAAGAGCATTCCAGTTAGTGTGTAGAATGAAGACCTTGTTGAAATCAGGTCTTCTCAGAATGGGGAACTCTGAAAGCTTCCTGAGCCTCATCACTCCACGTCCAAACAACATCCTTTTTTAACAATGCATAGAGAAGATGAGCAATAGTACTGAAGTCTTGGACGTAAATTCTGTAGTAATTACATAATCCGATGATTCTTCCTTAATGTGTGAACATCAGTAGGATTAGGCATTTCCAAAATGGCTACTACTTTGGCCCAATGAGCCATAATACCATTTGGCAAAATTCTATGTCCAAGGTAGATTACTAAGGTGATAGCAAACTCATACTTTTTAGGATGGATCTTCATATTGACTTCGTGGAGCCTCTTGAATAACTCCTCAAGATGAACCAAATGTTGTAAGTGTTGCAACCCCGCTTTGAGGGAAGTGTGAGGTCGCCACTCACACTCCTGAAAATGGGACTTGGGAGCCCTCCGGGACTCCCAAAAACTCAAAACTCGATTGTAGGGGTCAAAACACATTGCATTGAAATGTTTTTTATACCATTGGAAAGGTCTCGGAGTTTAGATGTCCAAAATGGCCTTGCATGAGCCATTTGGACATCTATAGCACAAGTTATTGGCGAAAGAAGGGCTGGGAGTCAAATTGGCAGTTTGACTCCTGACCACTAAAAGTCGGGAATCAACCCGATTCTAGTGTGTGCAGGTGGAGTGCGACACATTGTTGGAAAGCTCTCAAGGAGAGCTACAAGTTTTCTTTCGACCTCGTCCCAATTGGAGGTCGAAACGAGAAGTTATGAATGCCTAAAGTTTTGAGAGTCCAAATCGGGATAATTTCGGGACTTCACTTTGGGAGTCTCGGGAAAAAGTGTTATTCGGATGTAAGTGCGGCAGAGAGACGTAGAAAATACTATATGGGGGAAGGTGGTGGCTTCCCCCGAGTCCGGGACGTGGTGAATCAACTGAGTCCAAGGTTGCTCGTGGTTTGTCCCAACACCAAAAATGTGCATAATGAGTTCTAACCAACTTGTTGGTTGCTTTTGGATATAGGACCGAATAACTAAGTAGCTTGTCCCTTTTCCTAGTCTAATCCCGGAGCTTTCAGCACACCCCTCTCACCCCCCCTTTAGTGCTAGAAGCTGGGAGCGGCACCAAGTTCCAATTATTTCCGCTCTTTAACATAGTTGGACCCTTTTTGGGTCTAACAAGGAACTTGGGGGCGCGTCAACAGGAGTCCCTTGCTATGCACTAGGACATCATCTATGTATCACTTTAAGAAATCTGCCCCTTCGAAAACTTGGTCCATGACTCGTTGAAAGAAAACAGGTGCATTCTTCAATCCAAAAGGCATCACAAGCCATTCCCATAACTTGTTACTTCCATGGAATGTTATTTTCTTATGATCCTTCGTAGGGAGGACAATCTGGTTGAAGCCTTGCTTCAGATCCACAATTGTGAAGATGTTTGAATCTCCAATGCTATCAAACAATTCTTCAAGGATGGGCATGGGGTACCTATCGTGAGGTGTACCTAGGTTCAAAGGCTTATAATCCCCGCACATCCTTTTCTTAGTCCATAATCCAGCAAAATCTTTCTTTGTTGGCATTACTATAGTGGCTGCGAAATCAAAACTTGATGGCTGAATGAGACCAGCCTCATGGAGCTCTTTGCATCTTTCATCTACCAGTTCCCATTCATGTTTGCTCAACCTATGCCTCCTTCGATAGACAGGTGTCTCATCTGTAAGGTCTATAGAGAACTGCATGGTCTTACAC
>Ga0116231_10005693_pt1 | contig 24386 bp, 16 predicted proteins | sample S1TSphgellanicum_2_FD_89695 | JGI IMG/M metagenome (GOLD analysis project Ga0116231, IMG submission 89695) | Host-associated microbial communities from peat moss isolated from Minnesota, USA - S1T2_Fd - Sphagnum magellanicum MG | ecosystem: Host-associated > Plants > Peat moss > Unclassified...
CACCGCGACAACGACAACAGCAAGAGCAACCCCCCGCACCCTCCTTCTCTCCCCCGCACCAGCTTCCCCCCCAGGCCCGGCCCGCCGCCCCCCCCCCCCAACCCCTTCTCCCTACTACCCTACCTACCTACCTACCTACATGCTACCCTACTTTCCTACCGACTTCCCACCCTACGAAACCCTCCTGCTACCTACCCTACGAAACTGTCCTACTAGGTACCTACCCTGTCCAACGCTAGCTACTACCCTAAGAAACTGTCCTACTAGGTACCTACGCGGGCCCTCGCCACCCTAAGAAACTGCCCTATTAGGTACCTACTGTGGGCACGGCTACCCTAAGAAACTGTCCTACTAAGTACCTACCCTGGCCATAGTTATCCTAAGCAACTGTCTTACAAGGTACCTATTACCTACCCTGGCCAGGGCTACCCTACGAAAGTTTCCTACTAGGTACCTACTAACTACCCTGGCCGTAGTTACCCTACGAAACTGTCCTACTACCCTACGAGTCTATCCTACCCTCAAAATGCTACCCTACGAAACTGTCCTACTGTCCTACTATCCTACCTTAGGAAACTGTCCTACTAGCCTATGAGTCTTAGCCTACGAAACTGTTTTACTACCCTAGCTACCCATTCTACCGGTGGAACTGACCTACTATCCTAGCAAACCTAGCCTACGAGACTGGGGGCAACGGCCGGTTCCGAGGTGGGGCTTACGCAGCCCTAACAAATGTGATGATAAGCTTTTTTTTTTTTTTCTTTTCAAACACGTTAATAATAACCCTGGTGAGTTAATTAATCATAGGTTAATTTTCCAAATACTTTATTAACCATACCCCCTAATTTCACAATTTCCAAACATATCAACAACTATACCTAATTTAACAATAGGTAAAATTTTCCAAACCATCATATAAATATATATAATTATATATTGTAAAGGAAGAATAAAGCTTCCCCTGACTCCAGACGGACAGTGGTTATGGACAGTAGCTAAATATAGCGAGGGTCTGATTTGACGTCCTCCTCAGACGGTTCCGGCTTGGATCTGTCACTCTTGGTGACTTCTCCCTTACGATTACAAACTACAGTTCCAAAACCTCTTTATATACGACATTTCGCATGTATCTATGGGGACCCTGGCCACTGAAAATCTTGATGTTTGCACTACTTGTGACCTGTGAAATAGATGAACCATAGATGAGAAATCGACAATTGGTTAATTTTAGTAAAATATCATTAACCATAGGTAAACTAACTCATGGATTTACTTTCCAAACAACCATAGTGTCAATTAACCATAGGTCCAAGTTTCCCAACTGACACATCATCAAAAAACCATAAGCAAATTAGCCACAGGTAAAATTTCCCAAGACATATCAACCAAGGGTTAATTAACCATAGGTCATTTTTTCCACCACATATCAACCATAGGTTAATTAACCAATGGTCAAAATTTTCCAACACATTTCAACCAAAGGTTAATTAACCAATGGTCAAAAAATTTAACACATTTATTATTAATCATAAGTCAATTTTGCAAATACATAAGTTTTGGTGTCTAATTATTCTGGAATTTTTTTGGTCTTTTTTTTGGCCCCCTAAGTGGGACCGTGGTTGTTTGCTAGTTCCACTTTTGGTTCTTCCAGTTCCACTTATGATGTGAAGTGATGAAGAGGAACACTCTAGTTAAAGGGAATCAACCATGCGGGATAACCGGCCGATTACAATCCGGAATGAGCCCTAGAAAAATCCATTATCATCGGACTTAATGACATCACACCTTCCGGAGCTCAACAAAGTTTAGGACCCAACCCACAAATCATTTACCCTAAAATGAGCCTGTTCCACTCTAGGCGGGTATGACTAAGGGTGGGTATGACGTGGGACGAGCCCATTGTCATACCCGTCGTATTGGGCGCAATCCTGGTTGTACCCGGCCCATCCTATTCAGGGAGTGAAACTTCACTCTTGGCAAGGCCTTTTTATTGTTCAACTGTTGTTGTATCCGTATTGCTCCATTTGAGCCCAAGAGACCCATGTGGTACCCGCCCAATTGGGCCCAACCATGTAATTCCACCAAGTACATTCCGTTACATAACTTAGCTGGGTTAGATCAAATTGTGGCATAGTAATACGCGATAGAATGGGCTATTTCCAAGATTGTAATCTGCCAACTCCAACCATTCCGCTTCTTAATCTGCATTGGGAAGTGGAAGACTAATCCGTGGTTTATATGTTATATAACCGACTACTATTACCACTCTCTTTTAGGCCATGTTAAGGTGCATATATAGGTAATTGTTTTGGAAATTTGAGGTAATGGATGATGTGTTAAGAACATGATTTTAGCCTCTTTTTTTTTTTTTTTTTTAAATAAATTTGGTATGCTTAAATTGCAGGAGAACTAAACAAGAAGGAAAAATAAACTCGGAATTTTTTTTAAATTTGTGAATTAAGAAAACCTAGAAAAATATTAAACACATTTAATGGAGATTAGATATGAGATATGTAAACCTTGATATGATATATGTAAACATGTTTTACAATTAACACCTTACAATGTATTCATTCCAAAATGTGTAACCAAACAAAACCATTCTATTCTACAATGTAATTTTTTTTTAAACCCTAACATTGTCAGCAAACTTGGTTAAGTAGATTTTTTTTCTTTTGTGGGACAAGAATATGTCACAAAGGAAGTGAGATTTATTGACATTGTAAATTTGTTGGGCCATGCCTTTTACACACCGACTCTCCATTCGGTGGGGTCTACAAAACACCTTAATGCTAGAAGCCACTTGAACCATATGGTGTGAAATAAAATGTTGATCTTCAAAGCACACTTTTTAAAAAAACAACAGACTTTTTTTTTATTTTAAACATTTGATAATTTAGAACTAGTTTAAAAGGCTCTAGTTTTGAAGTCTTAGAAGTAGGAAAATGAAGAGGCAAAATGATTTCATATTATTTTATTATTTTGAAGATCTATTTGAGTAAAGTTGATATTCGAGTTTTATTTCCTTCTTGTTTTATTTTTTATTTTTTTAGTTGCAATTTCAATGTAATATAAGTAATATAAGTTCTCGTGTATGTGCTAATACAAACAAACAATGCAATCATGGTTGGGAGTTTGATTCATGGTTAGGTCATGTTGCCGACCATAGAGAATAAGTTATATGCTGTGTGTCATGTGGATAACCACTTTGGTGGGTAAGAACTGCCACTACTGGTTTAGTAAGAACCGGATCCAGATCCAAACTGCTTTTTGGAATTGGAAACAGCTTTCATTCTTTTGTAAACAATTGGACCCCAGAAGCAGATTCCGGATTCAACTTATGTGTGGAATTGGAACTGGAACCAAAGATACATTTTTGGACAACTTCTCCCCCAAACCCTAAACCAAGCCCAAGATACAAACTTCACTCCCTTTTCTACTCAGCAAGTGTTGATTAGAGTGAAGTAAGTGACACCCTTTTTCCCCTCAATGAGTCAAAACACACTATAGATTCATTATCCGCCCACAATTTGCTTGGATTGCGTCCAAGTGCATTGTAACATAGTCAGTGTAATTTGGGTAGTGTGACATAGGGGGTAACTTTCGACCTTGCCACACACCTTTAGCTCAGACTTCTCTTCACACTCATCATTTGAGCACAAGTTACCTACTTCATTAAGTTACCCACTTCACTATTTTGCATAGAACAGCTTCGAACACTTATTATATTGTTTGTAAAAATGTTGAAATTTTTTTTATTAAAAAAAAACTGTTTTTTTCCAAAGAATAATTATTTTGGGGAAATGAAACAGAGAATCTTTTGGAATGTTTAAATAATTTTTGATTTTTTAAAAAAAAATTCTAAACCGTGGAATCTTCACAATTCGTTAATTATTCAATACACATGTGTTGGAGCTGCCTTTGTACTACAGAAGTATGGAACAACTCCATGCACATATATGAAAATGGTCGGACCCTATGTATAATATTCCTCTATGCATGCACAATCTGAATCATGCACAGTTTCCATCTTGTCTCAAGAGACAAAAAGAGTCCAAATCACATGCTTTCTCTTTCTGCAATTAACTTGGAGAATTTTTTGAGTTTTTTTTTTTTCTTTCAATTTATTGATCACACACTAGTGACATTTTTCTGCTGGAAGAAACACATTTCACACTAAGAAAATTCATTTCTGTCAAAATTTTAACTAATCAGGGACAAATTTTGCCTCTAAAATATCATTGATTTGGAGGGCATCATGGAAAACACTTGGAGACATTTTCTTGTGTGTATAGAGGGCAGCTCATATTGATGAATATCCTTTGTAGACAAGAGGAACACATAGTACAACTACTCCTTGAGAGATCTTATGCCTATAATGAAGCATAAGATTCCCCCTCATGATCTCACCCCTATAAGTAGCCATAAGATCCTTCATAAAATGATTATCAAAGAATGAGCATGAGAATTGGTGTTGGCTGGTTATTGCTTTTTTTAAATAATTGTCAAGTAGGTTTTTTTTTTTTTGGGGTGGATTATTAGTTTTCTTTTGGTTCTATGTTTATATCATAGTTGTTATAGATAAATTGGGGTAAACTAATTTGGAGCCAGTTATAATGTGAATGTGATTTTAGATATTAAATCTGTGGGATATTATTTAAAGTTATGTCATCTCAAATCAATGTTGGTGATTTGAGATTTCAAAACATGGTTGTTTTCTACTTTGCAAGTTTTTATGTTTTGTGCAAGTTTTTTTTACACACAGTTTAGTATGTTTTACATTCTATGTTTTAGGCTTAGATTCTTACTTATTGCAAGTGAGTCGTATTTTTAATCACCAAAAGTCATTTCTTAAATTTTGTGCAATTCTAAAAGATCAAAAAGATTTGTGTAGATTCATGAATACATATATAGGGTTATGCTCTGCCAAGAAGCGTGACTGCAAGTTTTGTCTCCACTTTTTTATTCAGTTTACAGTTTCAACTCCCATATTGCAGGAAGGTCTCTAGTTAGCTGAGTTCCAAGAACAACATATTTGAAACAAGCATTTGATGCAACAGATATTGAATGTCAAATGATCCGAAAATATAGTGTTCTACACTTTGACTTCAGCTCGGATCAAATTCATAAACACACACAAAAACAAAGAAAGCTTGAGCTCAAGCCCCATAATCTCTTACAAAAGTTTTATTATTATTATGTAGTACTTAACTGTTTACATTAGATTTATTAACAACAAGTGTTGTGTAATTATGTTTTGGCAAGGTTTGCATTTTGTTTGTTTTGTTCCAGATGGGGGGTTGTTCTTGATTTACTTGGCTTTAAGATTGTGCGTTTTTGTAATGAGTAAACTCCTTGGGGACTTGAACCTAAATAAGGTTGTACAAACAAATTTAGATGTCTATAGGTTATTTTCCCATTTTAAAAAATTAATTTCAACTAATCTTTTGAAAAAAAAATAAAAATGTTGTATGAAATTGAATTAGAATGTCATTTACATCATTGAATTCCTAGAAACAATATCTACATGTGTGTAAAGTTTTAGCATTTTTGGGGGAAAAAACTTTGGAAGCTTTTTAACATTTGTGGTAAGGTGGTCGCATGGGGTCAACTTTGTCGACTTTTCAATACTAACTTTTTGTGTTGGTACAAACCCATTACCATAACCTACAAGGGATGGAATGTCATGCCTTTAGCAAACATGTAGGATTTTTGAATTCATGTGATGATTTTCGTGTAGGAATCACAAAAGTGGGAATCATGTTGCATGAATTTGTTCATTCCCACATTGTGTTGTTAAGGGGTGCACCTATGTTTTAACCTTGGTTTGGGAGAATGTTGGCCATGGCTAAACATAATATTTTGGAAAGAGATTTGAAATGCAAGTTTCATACACCTTGAAGCTAAGTTTAGCATTCCATAATGAGATTTTGGGACATGAGTTTCATATGCCTCAAAGTTGGGCTTCACATTTTGGAACGAAATTTCGGGATGTGGCTTTCAAGTACCACATAAATAGTTTATATTTCATGACACAAATTATCATGTTGGGGGTTTTGCAAGTCATGTTCAACTTGTGAATTTCCATAAACAAGGTTAGGAGTTAATGGGAAAGGTTGGGTTATGACAATGTTGGCACTGTTGCAAATAGTTCTACATTTGATCATCAAAATGTTTCATTTTTCATCATTATGGTAACTTGAGGTTGATGGCTGGTAAACCATTTTTGTAGTGTTCACAATGTGCTTGAATTTTGTTAGCCCCCATGAAATGTTTTGTAGATACACGTGCATTGAAATTAAAGTTAAGATAAGCCCACATGTTCAACATCCTAGTTTAAGGTTAAGGTTGGTTACCTTGGATTTCTAATTACGATTCATCACGAGACTAACACAAGATTTTAGAACAAAAAACAATTCAACACATATCAGTGGTTTTATTAAGCAAAGGGTGAGGTTCAAACCACCTGCATTGTCATCATTTTCATATGAGGGGGGTTCTTCAAACTTAGTGACATGTTCATCACAAATTTGTCCCCTCCATGTATTTAAACTTTACAACATTTTAATAATGTGTTCAAGGTTAAGTGTCGATACAATCTTTGATATGATGTTGTGATGACATTATAACACATTGTGATGATTCAAACATTTTGTTACAATGTCATCACAACATCATATCAAATATGATTATATCAACACCAAATGTTAAACACGTTATTAAAGTGTTATAAAAACAAAAATACATGGAGCGGGCAAGTTGATGATGTTCACCTTCAAGTTTGGTCATAACAACATTGTTGTGGGAAATGGAGGACATTTATGGAACCACAAAAAGCCATGTCAATGTTTGAAGGTGGTTTGCACAATTGAGTTGGATGATTTTATCTTAAGTTTTGACAATTAATGTGATATTCAATAAATGCATAATTCACAAATTTTTACACCTTTCATGACATGGAAAGGTTTGTTCCAACATTTGGAACAATCACCTATGGATGATTATCACAAATTTAAGCACACTCGTGATATTGAAGAATGGTGATTATACCAATTGCCCACCTATGTGTTTATTACCCACAATATTATGGTCCCAACACCTATTTTGATTTCAAGTGTGACTTTAACAACATATAGTAACGACTTGGCCTATGGGAGTGGAAATGATAATGGTAGTGGAGTTATTGGAAGCGGTGTAGCCATGAAAGCATTAGTATCAACCCTTCCATTAAAACTAATGGTCTATTACCAACATTCAACTATATTGTGAAATTTTTTGGAAAATTACGTAAGAATTATGAAGCAATCTAAATGAAAAAACTATAAAATTAACAAGGATTCCAACATTAACCACATGAAAGCTTATAAAAGGTCTATGCATAAGTGCATATGTTAACCATAATGATGCAAGATATTACAAAAACCCATGTGGTCCAATGCTAATACATGATTTTGGACATGGAGCTTTTGCATCGAGTGCAAAACACAATGTTACTTCAACTTGCATCGCCAACCTTGTAATGTGTGTTCCAATTATTGAAACACATTGAACTATTTACATGGTGGAAGAATGTATGGAAACTTTCGAATTTGGCAAAAAAATTTCAATCAATGCCATCAATTCAACAACATGGCCAACCTAATAAGGCCCCACCCTAGAAGACAAAGGGATCCAAGTTGGAACCATATATAATTAATATGATATATAGTTCCATATAAAAAGGTTCCATATATCATATTATGTCAAATAAGGGGACAAGCCAAATGTTGGAAGTGTAATGGGCTTCATTGAAAAAATGATTGTCCTAATCCACCACAAGCCACTACTTCTAAATTTTATCCCAATCAACCATGTTCCCATTGTAATACTTGTGGGCATGATGCAAATCATTGATTCGCACCACATTTGGAATTATGACAAGGCTAATCATAAACCACCAATGTTAGTAAGGGTTAGGGTTATGGGAGAAGTTTAAAAGGGAATAATGTGGCCAATAAAAGGTTGGCCACCCTACCAACATCAAGCCAATCCAACACCATGGAAACCCTAGTTATGAACATGGCAACCCATGTGAAATTTGATGCATTTGGGTTAAAGAATGTAGAGGATCAAAAAAACACCTTGTTTTTTAATTTAAATGTTGACCCAAGATATTTTTGTGGAGCCAGATTTTCAAATTTGGCGGCCCCAAAGCAAATTATGTCATGTGTTTCAAAAGACCATGACGATGGGAACCAAATTTTTTTTTTGAAACAACCAAAATGTTTTCTACTAAAAGACCAGTGATAAAAAAAAAAGTTTGCTAATTGGAACCTTGATGTGTTAATAAAAGGTTGGACCCTTAAATGGTGAACATCAGTGCCAAGTTCATCTTTTATAATATTTGTGTTGTGGACACAATTCCAAACCCTATGGTGGCATTGACTTTGATGGTGTACTAGCTACATCAAGGAAGGTGCCTAATTCCACTTTTCCACCAAGGCACCAAATAGTTCATTGGGGCGACAATGATGGTGTACCAAACACTATTTTTTTAGGTCAAAAAACCCCTTCAACTAAGACTACCATGTTGATGCAAAGGGGGGGGTGATGTTATGACAAATCGAATTATACATCCTTGGGCAATTATGGGATCAAAGATGTCGAGGGGGTTTTATGGGTGTTGGGAAGTATGTTGGTGATGCGGGGCGTTACGACATAAGTTATGACACCTTTTCACATTCAATATGAGAAATCATGTTCGTTGAAACCACATTACCTTGCAACTAAAACTCAAAAAATGATTAATATATAACTATTGAGTAACTATTGTGTAACTATCCCTTGGGTATTACTATCTTTTTGGAAATACATGGTATTAATTAATAAATTGCCACATCAAAAAATTAATTAATTTTATTATAATTATAAGTGAATTGAAAATGGGTTTTCTATGTGGTGATTTATACACACATACATACGTATGTAGTTAACTATGTTTGATTCTTTTAAGAGTTGCATTGTAATTACACGTGGCAATTACTTTTAAAATGTTGTAAACATGCCATTAAAGCAACAACTATGTTGCAATTAATGTACAATGTACATACATGCGATCATGCCATGTTTCCACATTTCCACCACCCATTATGGGATACATTTGTAATTAATTTTAAAGTTATGAATCCCATTGATATAATTAATAGGGTTAATAGTGAGTTAATATTAAAATATTATTATTCAACCATGTTATGATTATAATGCAAATGCTTATAACTTATTAAGGATACATATTCATATGCAAGTTTTACAAAGAATTATTGTTTCAATAATTTGATTATTAAATATTAACTATGTTTAATACATTTATTTATTATAAATTTATTGATTAAATTAAATAATTGAGTATTAATATGAATAAATAAATTTAATCCATACAAATAATTTTACATTAATTAACAAACCAATAACTTATTAAATAATAAACAAATAAATATTTTATTTAAGTAGGGGATATTTCATAATGAATTAGATTGATTATTTAAAATAATTATTAATTCATCAATAATTACCAAATCATTCATTATCTAAATTCATTAACTAATTAATTATTTGGATACATATAATTCATTTAAATGTGATACTAAAATCAATTTATATATTATACTAAAAATCAATTTGTTGTACATGTGGATAAGCCTATTTATAATTTGATGATATCTACCCAAATTCATATTTAATATTTAGTAATTAATTAATTTTCAATAATTTGTAACTTATTAATTATTATCTAATCCATTTATTTGTTACGAATTAATTAATTAATATAAATTATAAATAAAATTGATTCATATAATTTAATTAATTAATTAATTAATTAAAATTTCAAAAATAAAATGATAATTTATTAATTATATTAATTTAAATAATTAATTTTTTGAAATAACTAAAAAATAAATTGGATTGATTAAATTAAATTAAAATTTACTTAATTACTTAAAATAATTATTTATCATAACATTAGGTAAAATATATTGATAAATTAATTATTTCAATAAAAATATTTCAAAAAAACATTTAATAATTAAATTCACATATAATCAATAATTTAATTATATAACTTACATAATGAAAAACAAGCACAAAACATGTGGAATTGTTTTTATATAATTGTAATTCAATTTTTAATTAAATAATAACTAAAAAATGTAGCCCATATGTTTTATCTTTGAATCCCATGTTATAAATTATATAAAGAAAACATGTTCTCATATGTTCTCACATTTAAATACATGTGTTATTTTGAGTTGAGTTTTAAAAAAAATTAACCCTAAATGCAAAACATAAAATATAATAAAATATTTTCATGGTTATTCTTTAATTCACTCAGTCTTGTGCTTTCCTACCTATTTACCTACCTAAGTAAGTAAATAGGCAGGTAGGTCCTAAATAAATACAGAAGTATGTAGATCCTAAGACCTACCAACATCTTACCTATGGTTAAGTACGACCTACCTAGTTTTATATATATATATATATATATATATCCAAAATATAATTAATACGTCATGTGGCAATTTTCGATTGTGCCACATATCACAATCTCATACCATCATTAACAATCATAATGGATGATGAAAATCAATATTTCAAGAAGAAAATAAATTTTATGTCCAAAAATCTTCATATTGCCATGTGTTAAATTTTAATGGATGGATACAGTTAATGATGTCAAGGGTGTAGTTATACTGGAGTTGCATAGTAGTTAAAAAAAAGTTGTTTTGACTGAGTTACACCATAAATATAGTGAGTTGCAAGTTTGCAACTCCTGCCATTTGTCCATTAACACTCACATCATATAAATATAATGAATTGCAAATGCTCGATGCAACTGAAAAATTGAGTCACAAAGCCAATTATAAAACATCCTTTTTATCATAGTGATTTTACATAACAATCACAACCTATGCCTTCCAACCTTGGATACTAAAGATGTTCCACCATCCCAACACAAAGAACAAATGACCACAAAATCATGGGAACTAAAGGTTGGTCCAATGGTTATAAAAGGTGAAATGAAAACAATATGATAGTTATTACAAGCTCACACATGATGTTTTGCTTTCAACTTGAAAAAGTTAGCTCAAAAGGTCTAAATCATATTAAAGGATAATAATCCAATTTTCAACTAACCTCACATGTTTAATAAGGTTGAAACAACTTTGGTTCAAACTCAAACAACATAATTGTTGGATGTGATTTTGGTGGAATTATCAAGGGGTGAATACACCTTGACAAATGTGATGCCAACCAAGGACAATTTGGGCAATTCAACTAAATATCACATGTTTTGAAATTATTGACTTATGAATAAACGAACCCATTAAATGGACAAATTTTCCATGCACCTGCTAGAGGAGATTTTTTATGCGCTTATACATGCCAAAGTTTTCAATACCTTTGACTTGTGGTTTGGCTACCATTAATTGCTATTAAGGGTAATAAGTTCAAAACAACATTTTGGGGGATAGATGCACATGGGAAAGATTGTTTGCATCAACAATGATTATTTCCTTTTACTTTGAACAACAATTTTACAAAATTTCCAAAGTTATGGATCGGGTGTTGGTGAACCTTGGTTTTACCAAGTGTTACATTTTTAACATCATCATTCAAAACCTAATTCCACAAGATTACATGCAACATTTACAAAAGGTATTTGATCGTTTTAAGGAACACAACCTTAAATTGCATTTTTGCAAATGCCAATTTTTCGAAGTTCAAGTGGAATACATGGGTCACATGACTTATCTAAGTGGATTAGGGGTTGAAAAAAAGAAGGTTGACTAATGCATTGGATAGTTGGTGGCATCGAAATGAAATGTGATGAAACATGTGAATGTTTTTGCAAATGAAATTGATGAAATTATGGGTAGTCCATAATTTCAAATAGATCTTGATAGTGGTTTTAAGGATGATGTTAAGAGCCTTTAAATAGACCAATCATTCCAAATGAAGTTGTAAAACAAAACAAGATGCAAAAAATCAATGTCCTTGAACATTTTTCAATCATGGCTAAAAATAGCACAACAATGTTACACCAATTTGCAAAAACCAATGTTTTACTCAAAAATATGGATGTCCAAATTATACGTCTCATTAATGAACTATAGTTTATATAGCTTTGAATCATTCACCACAATTTGACCAAAAATTTAATCTATCTGGAAAAACAAAATTGCCAATTTTTTTCAAATGAACTTCAAAGAAGATTTTTGCTAAAAGTTCATGAGTTGCCATAGCCTCCCATCAACACTTTTTTGATCCTTTATTATTTTGTTTCCTTATTAGGATTTTTTCAACGGTTGTCACATCTTCATCTTCACCTTGATGTTCTATGCTTTTCATGTCAATCCTATCGTCATCCATTATCCTTGGATTTTGTAGCTTCTTCATCTGTTTAATTTTTTTTCAATCACTTTGGACAAATCAACTCATTTGATGTTGCCAAATGTTGAATTTGCTTATGCTTGTGCTTCTTTTTGAGCCTCCAAAATTAAGTCCATATCAAAGCCATTTGAATTGGCAATGCACATGTTATGCAAACATATACAAGCCATCACCAAGTTCGGCATGCGACACAATGGAATGTCCACTCTTTTGAATAAAATTATAAACCTTTTTTGAATCAACATTTTAAAAGTTCTTTCAACTAACATCCTTGTACTTGATTGGATAAAATTATAGTGTGCCTTTTATCTTGGCAACCCATCTTTTCACCTTTGAATTGAGAATAAAACCATGGTTGCATTAGATAAGTAAAATGTCTTATCAACTTGTGAAGCAAAACCTTGTCTTACATCACTTGATTTCCTAAATCTATTTTTTGGAAAAAAACCCAATCATGATTACTACATGTCCACCCATAGTCATAATCCCATAAACTACATTTTGAATCTACAACTCCTTGAATCAATGTGGAGTAGAAACCTTTTCGACAATAATATGATTTAGGATCTACCTTAGGTGTAATAATTCAAACATGACTACCATCTATGGCACCTAGGATGTAAGGAATTCCATGTAAGCATTCAAAACCAACACTTGGTAATTTTATTTTATTTTTCTAGTTAATTTAGGTATCACCAATGGTTTCAAGTGCTTTCCATTTGCTACATAAAATTCTTTTACATTATAATGGTTGCCATATTTTCTACAATGCCATAGACCTTTCCACATATTTGTAATGAATTTCTACTACCCAATCTTGTATGAGCCATTACTACTATAACTTCCATAGGGATGTTTTATCTCATGTTTGTATTTTTTTGTTCAAGCCTTGGACCTACAACCCTAATCAAAGCATGAAAGTGTCAAAGCTTAACCTTGTACCTTGTCAAAACATCTTTTCCGAAAAGATCCCAAAAAAATGATTCTTTATATATCCAACCAGGTCATGGTTTGCTTGAGTGTCCAACTTTTTATATGTATTCCCAATCTTTTAGTATTTTCAAATGCTAAAAAAAATTTACACATTTCCACCAACCTTCCCATTTAAACATATGAATGTCACAATTTTTTATGTGTCAAGATCTCCAAACATTCAAACTATATGACATGTGACATTAGTGTACTTCCTTTGGGTTCAAATATATGAAAAATATTAGTATTTTATGAAAACAAATCATTTTATGGGTAGTTAAAAAAATTGAGACCGTTTTATAAACCATATGATCACAACTTTAAGATGATTAATTTCAAACATAAAAATGTAGGTGGCATTAGTATACCTGAATGTTAACACCTTCAAATTATCTTCATATCATTTCTTAATAAAATAAGGTATTTTTCTATGTGGACAATTTTCAGCAATTTCAAAAGGATCCAAATACACAAGTTCGCATGGTCATTATTAATGGATGGGCCTAAAAATTGGTGAAAGGATGCATCTAGTGGATATTGATGAAAATACACCAATTTCTCTTTAAGAAAATAATTATGAACATAACTTTTCCATACATGTATGAAGTATTTATTATGTGAAACACAAATTTGGTGTTTTACAATACTATTACAATTTCATTATTACAATTTCAAATTTTTATTAAAAGGCACCTAACATTGCATTATATGGTATTTTGTGCGAAAAATCACACCAAAAGTTGTTTTCTAGACCTTCAAGCAAACCTTTCATATTTCCATATGCTTTGAAGTCTTGGTGGCGTCTCCACAATCTTTGAAAAAAATAGCAACAAATTCGTCATACTCCAATGTTGTGTAATAACTACTTGTTGTAGTGAGACCACTTGTGCAACGACTTGATGGATGGCCATAGTAAAAACTAAAACCACCAATGTTTTATGCCTACATTCATCCATTGTGTTTTTGTAGTAGAAAGCACCAAAAAAACAAGAAAAAACAAGAAACAAAGAAAAGAACATGAAAAAATGAAGAAAAATACAAAAACCAAAACAAAGGACAACCTTATCTATCGGCCATTTTGACCACTTGGTGGTCATTTTTTTGTCCAACATGACTAAATGTTCAATTTGATAAATAATTAAATAGGTCATTTTAATCAAGTTCACCAATCAAAAAATACACATGTCATTCAAGTCTCATGTCTATAATTAACATGTACATGTCCACTAAGGAAAAAAACTTATTAGTCAACTTGGGCCTTTTGAAAAACCATGAATTGTAATAGTGCAAATATCTAAAACTTATGTAATTTTTTGCATTTGAAACTACATATATTATAAAATTAAATGTTATTTGTAAAAGAAAAATTGTTGTTTGCAACCAATTTTTACAACTAAAATATGATTTTTATACTTATGTGATGACATAATTTTTCACAAATTGATGGGACAGTCCAATTGTTAAAAAATTAAATTGTGACCAATTAAATGAAGGGTTCAATTTTTTTTAATGACATTAACTTCCATGAAGACATAATTGAAATTAATATGTGTGGCTTACACAACTATAATCAAGTTAAATTCATCACTTTGACCATGAAATGTATGATTACATTGACATGGTGGGATTGTTAAGAAAATAACAATAAAAAAATTAATTTAATCATAATAATTTAAAAAGAAAAATCAATATAAAGGTTTGATAATAGGTTAATCGATACATTGGGTTTGTTTGAAGTTTATACAAAGTTAAAATTCAAGTAGGCTTGTTAATAAACCTTATATAAAACAAAATTGACCATTTAATTAGTGTTTGTTTTGTTAAAGGAATCTAACCACATCATTGTAGTGGTATATGTTGTGATAAACATGATGGGTCTTAATAAACTATGGAGGAATGTAGTCATTTATGTCATATATGACTACAAATGTAGCTAAAAATGTAATCATAGATCCATGTTTTTGGCATAGTATGAAGTAAAGTGAGGAACTTGGTAAAAGAACACTACTACAATTCATGGTTTTTCTTACTAGGTTTTATAGTAAAAAAATACCCAAAAGTGACAAGGGCCAAAAAGACCATCATGTCAATCTAGACAAGTTAATTTGGACCTATCCAAGCAATTAAGTGGTTTTTTTTACTAAGCTTAAGGTGGCATCTTTGACCAGTCAACATTATGAAAAAAAAAAAGTGTTTTGTAATTGGCCTTGCAACTCAATTTTTGAGTTGCATCAGACACTTGCAACTCACAGTATTTATACGTTGTAAGTGTTATTGGACAAGTTGCAAAAGTTGCAACTTGCCATATATATAGTTCAACTCATACAACTCAATTACAACTTTGTTGCAACAACTCCTTTTCAACTACTATGCAACTCCCCTATGACTACAATCATGATGTCATGCTAACATCATTTTCATCCATCCATCCAAATTTAACACATGGTACTATGAAGATTTTTCATGATTTTTTGAAATATTGATATTCATCGTCTGTTATGATTATTTGTTTTAAATGGTCTTCGATTATGACACGTGGCACAATCAAAAGTTGCCATGTGACATATTAATTGAATTTTGGAAACAAATATATATATGTACCTAGGTAGGTTGGTACATAACTATAGGGTAGGTAAATTGATATAGTTCCAACCTATTTACTTACCTACCTACTTACCTAACTACTTACTTATTGTCTAGGTAGGTAGAAAATAGGACCTACATATTTAGGTAGGTAAATAGGTAGGTAGGAAGGTAAAATACTATAAAAATAGGTGAACTAAAAAGTAGCCACATAAGTTTTTTAATTTGTTGTGTGTTTTGCCTTTAAGGTTGAGCTTTTATGAACTCATCCCAACATGGCACATGTAGAATGTGAGAATGCAAGAGGAGACATCTTCTTTAATTTGATTAATGAATTCATATGAATAGTTTATTATTTAGTTTACTTAATTAGTTCATGGTAATTAAATATATTACATATTAATTAGTAATTAAAAGATTAATAACAAATAATTCATTATGAAATATTAAATAATAAACATGAATTTGAGTAGAAGACGTTGAGGCATATAGATATATATTCATATGTAAACCCTTATTGAATGTTTAATAAAATATATACATTGCTTTTCATTTCAATTCAAAAATAGACTTTCACTTTTCATGAAATTCCATGGTTTAATATGTATGTATACACCATAATATTGTGAATTCCAATGTAGTGAAATATTATTAACACAACAATTGAACATGAGTCACAAAAAATAGGACTATAATATTTAGTACATTATTTAAATTTTAGTTATTTAGATAATTATGAAAATTAATTATTTTAATTAATTAATTCAATAAAGGAATTGGCTTGTATGAATGAAGCATTTAATAATCTAGTCTAGAAAATTTTGAAGTGTATAAATAATGAAATTTATATGTACAAATTCATAAACACTTTAATATATTGTTCCAATCCAACTCAAGGCTTGCATTTACATTTTCAATGAATTGCACAATCTATAAATCTTTTAATAGTATGAGTTACCACATAGTTGATAACTAATTCAAGATGAGTTGAACACTCTAGTTCCAAAATAGTGGACAAATAGTAGTTATGTAGTGAAACCATAGTGGCACATTTAGTTGTAACTTAATTGTAAAACTAACCAAGTTAATTAACTCTTAATTATAAACAATATGTAAGTTCCAGATGTTATTGACCTTTACCTAACCATACGTGTGGCATGATTGTATGCATCAACGTTATATGCCAGTTGTAAAATAATTGTTCATTTAATACTAAAGCTACACCAATTACAACACAATTAAAATTAACCACTTCGTTGCAACTTATGATCATGGTCAAATTACACTTAACTATCACCGTATATATTTTGTGTACATATGCCCATATAGAGTCTAAATTGCAACTAATGTGCAACAAAATTACAACTATGAAATATTGTCACAACCCTACTTTGAAAAAGTGTGAGGATGAAACTCACACTCCCGAAATTAGGACTTAGGAGTCCTCCGGGACTCCCAAAATTTCAAAGTTCGATTGCAGGAGCCAAAACACCTTGCATTGAAGTGTTTTTTATATCATTGAAAAGCTATCAAAATGTAAATGTCGAAAATGGCCTTGCATGGGCCATTTGGACATTTGCAACACAAGTTATGGAAAAAAGAAGGGTCGAGAGTCAAATTGGCAGTTTGACTCCCAACCACTAAAAGTCAAGAATCAACCCAACCGTGGTGCGTGTAGTTGAAATGTGATACACCGTTGGAAAGCTCTCGAGGAAAGCTAAAAGTTTGCTTCAGACCTCATCCCAATCGAAGGTTTCAGCAAAGAGTTATGACCTCATAAAGTCCCAAGAGTCCAAACTGAAACAGTTTCGCGATTCCTCCTTGGGAATCCCGGGACAAAAGCCATTCGGATGTGGGTGCTGCAAAGAGGTGCAAAGTATACTATATGGGGGAAGGTGGTGGCTTCCCCCGAGTCTGGGCCATGGTGACTCATGTGAATCCAGAGTTGCCTGTAGCTTGTCCTAACACCAAAGGTGTTCCAGAAAGTGAACTAACAAACTTGTTGGTTGGTTTAATGCAGGTTCGAGTAAGTAAGTAAAGCTTGTCACTCTTCCTAGTCCCATCCCGGAGCTTCAAATGCCCCTCTACCCCTTCTAGTGCTGAGAATTGGGAGCGTGCCCCGAGTTCCTCATAATTATGTTGTGTGGGTAACTTAAACCCATCTTGGGTCTAATTAGGAACTTGGGAGCACATCAAATATTTTGATGTGGCATCTTAATTATTAATTCATCATATTTCCATATTGTAATTGTACCTCAGTTACACAATAGTTTCCATGACGATCTAGTTGCATGCTAGTCTAGTCTTTGTGGACACAATTTCAACAAATGACACATTCAGGTTTCATCTTTGATTGCCACATGGCATAATTTGATTAGCACTTAACTATTCAACTGGTTGAATTGATTTCTAGTTAATGTGACAGTCAAAATGTAATGACACATGGCATCATGTTGTGGAAAGTTGTGATCCATGTGTCACCCCTTTATTAATGCCATGTATCAACACATGATTGCGCCTTTGCATGATCAAATTGACAAAGTGTTGATTTGACCAATGGTCAAATTGATTATGTAGTGTAGGCATATGATATTGCCACATGGCTTCACCTAAATGGATTATTATTTCCATGTGTTGTCATGTAATTAGTCACATGTGTTACGTGTTGTTATTAACTTGTCCCCCATTGCCATATCCAAGTGGCAAAATTGACCATGAATGGTCAAATGAATCTTGTCATATTTGACAAAAAAAGGTCAAATGAAAATTGACCTAATTGAATTAGCGAGGTCATAACTAAACATCGTCTATTTGACCAGGTAATGTCAAGAAAGACATTGAAAAGTGGATAGATCATTTGACAAGACAAGGTTAAAGTGGGCATTGACCTAAATGACTATACTTGGACCAGTCAAATTGAACTTTTTTAATGTGGAGACCTTGTGTTTTCAAATTAATTCTATTGTGAAATTCTTAGAAATTATATAGTCATCTATACCAATCCTAGTCCAAATTAACATGGTTAGTTTATTGGTTTTGTTGACTAACTATGGTCTTATGACAACATGTAAAACAGGGTCTTGTAAATCATGCATTTGACTACATTTGGTAGTAAAATACCTCAATATTTACATGCAAAAGTGATTATAATGATGGTTCATTCCTGCTAGATGGAAATGATGTGAAATGCCACAACAAAATGCATACAAAGTCAATCCAAGTTTCAAATTACAACATGTTCCATCTCTTGGGAGGTTCCCAACAAAATTGACCTATTTGGGCTATGAGCTAATGCCTCATGACTACTTATATACAACTATGTCCTTATCATGCCACAAAACAATGGCATTTTCCATGCCTTTCATCTTGGCCTAGGTTGAAATTGGAAATGGTAGTTTAGTCAACCCTTTCTTGATAGTTGAAACAACTACTGTGCAAATCCTAGGTGCAATTGGAGCATGATGGAATGTCATGCCTACCACACCACATACAAGACCCAAAGCACATGGAATTCAACTTGTTGGGTCAAAAAGTTCAACCTTCATCCCTAGTTTTAAGTGGATTGGCTACAAGCAAATCAAACACAATACTTTTCAAATTTTTGTAAGTATAAGGCATAAAATAAAAAATAAATTGAATGAACATCTAATCTCCCTATTTCAATATGAAGCTCAAAGTTCATATTACCTATGGCTCTGAAGAATGTAATTTGTGACTAGGGGATATAAAGGAAGCATCTTTAATAACTTGGTTACTAACCTATACCAATTTCAATTACACGACCATTGTGCTAATTAGAAGTAACTTGGGAAACTCAAAAACTTATCAAGTAAGATCTTCCTTACTCCAATTTGTATGCAACTTATACTATGCATAAACCCAAAATAAAATTGAAAGTAATTAGCTACAACATTTAATCTATAACATAATTTATATACAACAACACCTAAGGCAAAATTTATTTCAATACTTGGAGCATAAAATGCAAAGTAAACATGCATCTGTAAACTTCAATTTGTGAGGAGGTGATCTAGTCAAGGCAACCTCAAAGCTTTTGCTAACCTATTCCAATTTTTATTCACATGTGGCACAATGATCAATAAATAATGGAAATATCATAGAATTGAACAAATTATGTAAAAATAGATGGAAAATAGGTTAATAGTACATGGTTGTAATCATATTGATCAATTGGTATATATTCAAGAAATTATAGCTACAAGTGGCCCATAAAAAACTAATTGTACCTGTATGGTAGTCTTCTTACTCAGAGATTTGTGTTTCCATTGTTTCTTCATGTTATCTATAACCCCTAGGTCACGTAATGTTAACATTTCCAAGCGCATGATTACGTTGGTATGATTTTCAACCTTCCCAATGCATTGCAAAACATTGAAAAATATATATGATATTGAAGTAGAATATTATTGGACTATATTTATTTTTATCCATCAAGGTGACATCTTGTTCAAATGATAAAGTCAATGTTGATGGCTTACTTGTTTAGGGTTGCCATTAACTAGGGTGCCTTGTTGGGCATTGCAACTTCAAAAATGGATTTAAATGGGCGCTCAACATGCCTTTCATTAACCTACACAAATGCATAGTACAGATACCTTGTTAATTCTACTTAGGAGCAAATGGCACCAAGTATTACATATGTATTCATTTTAGAACATCAATGAATTTCAACCAAAATTTATGAAGGCCATAATCATTATGAAGAGGTGACCTTAGATCTAATGAAATGATATGAGATATAGTACATTTGATTTTTCACTGCTGAATAATCAAAAATGACAATTATCATCAAAACAATCAATTGTTAATTATGTGCAAAAAGTGAACCAACATGTGTTGCCCACTAATACACCATGAAAACTTGCAAAAAAATCAACTAAAGAAATAAATTGCATGTAATAGGTTTTTAAAGGGTTTTAGTGAAGAAATTACCACTAGATTTCCATGGGAGACCTTCGATGACGCGCTCCCAAGTCACGGGGTGAAACCCACTTGAGGGTCTCACAAAATCAAGTTGCGGAAGTTGAGACTTGGAGGCATGCTCCCGACTTCCAACTCTAAAAAAGGGGTAGAGGGTCGAGTTGGAAGCCTAGGGATTAGACTAGGAAGAAGGTTTAGTAGATCAAGCATGAATCTGTATCAAAACAAACCACCCACGTGGTTAGTTCACATTCCGGGACACCCTTGGGTGTTGGGACAAACCACGGGCACTTTGGATCACGAGACATACCACGGCCCGGACTCGGGGGAAGCCACCACCTTCCCCTTTATAGTATTCTCTGCATCTCACCGTGGAGGCTACATCCGAATGGCACATTTTGTTGGGACTCCCGAAATGGAGTCTCGAAAGTGTCCCGGCTGGACTCCCGGAACTTTGAGCGGCCATAACTCCTTGCCCCGAACTCGGATCGGGACGAGTCCTGAATCAAAGTTGTAGCTCTTGTCAAGAGCTTTCCAACTCCGTGTTGCACTCTTCAAGGCGACGTCGGAAAGAGGTCGATTCCCGACTTTTAGTGGTCGGAAGTCAAACTGCCAGTTTGACTCCCGGCCCTTCTTTTGCCCATAACTTGGGCTGCTGATGTCCGAATGGCCAATGAGAGGCCATTTTCGATATCTACGTTTTAAGACCTTTCCAATGACACCAAGAACACCTCAATGCGAGGTGTTTTGGGCCTTTCTGTTGAGCTCTAAACATTCGGGAGTCCCGGAGGACTCCAAACCTCCAACTTTTCCAAATGTTGGGCTTCACCCCCACACTTGGCCAAAGTGGGGTTGCGACATTCGAATCAATTATATTTATAACTACAAGTTCCATAGACTCAAATGTCGGCTCAAGATCACATGGTTGGATCTTTGTTGTTGTGTATGGCGCATTAGGGTTGTCCCCTACATTATGGGCAAGTTCCATTGGTGTTGGATCACTTGGTGGTGGGTTGTTTTTAGGCATAACAACAACTTGCGCCACTAAGCCCTCCAATGCACTAAGCCTATGTTGTTAATTGGCAACATCATTCCCACTTGGTGTGCTCGAGGCCATTAACCCCCAAGTTTGAGGTTTATTGATTGAACTTCCCTATATATGGGGGAGCACATATTAACCTAAATACTAGCACACTTATAAACTAACATACAACATGATCCATAGCAAGTTCTCATAATTCAATCTACAACATGGGTGATTTTTAACATGCGATAAATTTTGTCAAGTTTTAAACAATACCTCCTTTGCCTACATGTAATGCCCCACATTACAAATTGTCAAATGTACCATGAACTATGAACAAGAGACTAATTTGCAAGATGCCAATTAAAAGAAAAGTTCTAATAATTTTGCACCATATTCATAAAAAGAGAAGCATAACATTTTGAATGTGTTGAAGCCCTAGGTTTTGCAACTCCTTTTTCTTTCACCAAATATGCATGCATTCAACTCAATTGGAGTAGGTGGCCACCTTAATTCATTCTCCTACACATTGCATTTTTGGCTAATATATATTAGCACACATTTTACCAATGATGATGGTAGATTAGCACATTCAAAAATAAATAAAAATCTAATGCTGCTATGGAAAAGGTTTTTAATTCAACAAGGGTATAAAAAAAACCAAAACTTTTTGAAACATATTGGAAAAAATGTTGGGAATAACAACACTATGAGCTCACCAATCTTCTAACCACACTCATTTCTCCACCACAGCTAAAGTGACTTGGAGTTGTGATAAGTGCCTGCATGGTTCCTGACATGGTTCTTGGCTGCCTTGTTTTGTTTTGCTTTAAAAGCAATAAGGCATATCATGTTTTCCCAAATTTCTACTACATAGTCATCAGGCCTATCTCCACTTAATTCAATCAAAATCTTTAGGGCATGCCTTCTATTCTTCACATAACATTGACTTGTGCTTTGAATTTTCGATAGGACAAGTCATACCCTACATACATACTCCCAGTTTTCATCTAATATACTATTCACCAAGTTCATTGACATATGGGGCTAGGAATGAATATTGTCAATGCTTGGATCAAGAATGTTACAATACCCATGCAACATGTTAACCCAAATGTTACAATGGGGGGGGTTTGGGCTTTCTTGAGGTGTCACATGTTAGAAAGAATGGCTTCTGCCCATTCGCTTTCCTAATGAGCTCTTGCCTATGTGCCTCATTGACTATTGTCCTTCGTGCCTTCCATTGTACATCAACATGTTTTTTTTTTACATACCCATAATCACTATTTCATTTTCCTTATTCCAAAATCAACCCTTATTGCCTATTGTGTCTTGTTTGCAACCAAAGTTGATTTTGTTGCCATGATTATACTTGGCTAGGGCATTGAACTCCCCACCACTTGTCCATGTTGCCCCAGTTGTTGTCCCTCTAACTAAAATAACCCAAATTGTTGTCCCACTTGGCCTGCCTCTAGTGCTGTTAAGGTTTGCAATGTTTGTATAACTTGAATTTGTTGTAAGGGATTCCATTGCCCCATCATCTTAAGGGTTGGGAATCCACCCAACCCTCCTTGCAATCCAACACACAAGTTCATTAAGTTGCCAGGCAAGACATTATAATTAAACCAAACATTTGACCACCTTGAAGTTCAACATTCAAAAGAGGATTGGACATTGCAATTAATTCATGGAGCCCTTGAGATTGGATTTCATTAGATAAAATGCACGAGGCAACATCAAGCATGGCATTAAAAAAAAATGCAGGGGCTACATTAGATGTTGAAACACTTCATTTAGGGGACATAATAGTTGCCACCATTTGCATTTCATTATGACTTGTGGCAATATCATCTCTAAGGTTTGACTCATCATAGCTTGAAGATTTAGCTCCATCAACATGGTTTGCTTCAAAGTCACAAAAGGCATTGTCCCACGAACATCCACATCATCTAGGTCTAGGGTTTCTACTTTTTTGGCAAGTGGCTTTGCCATTTTTTTTAGTAAGATGGTGGTGCTTTCACTGTCCATGACCTTGGAACTTTAGTTCTTTGCAAGTATGTCAACATGTACATGTACATAGCAAACAAACAATCAACATACCTCTAACCAAAAAAGGTTTAATGTGAAAATCTTTATGAAGGACTATCTGCGTAGTAATACAATGTGCTAATTGTGAAAGATAGGAAAACATGAATATAGAAACTCACTAAACAAGTAGTGTACCTACAACCATTCTTGACGCACTCCCAACTCCTCAAGGGCTCAAATGTGAGCCCAAGTAGAAAATAGCGGAAAAGGAGGAGTCGAAGCACGTTCCCTAGCTCACAACCCTTTGAGGGGTAGAGGGGCGAGTTGGAGCTCCGGGATGGGACTAGGAAGAGTTGACAAGCTTTAGTCACTCACACGGGCCTGCACACAACCCACACAAAGTGGTTAG
>Ga0116231_10005694_pt1 | contig 24385 bp, 14 predicted proteins | sample S1TSphgellanicum_2_FD_89695 | JGI IMG/M metagenome (GOLD analysis project Ga0116231, IMG submission 89695) | Host-associated microbial communities from peat moss isolated from Minnesota, USA - S1T2_Fd - Sphagnum magellanicum MG | ecosystem: Host-associated > Plants > Peat moss > Unclassified...
ATGGAGCAAAGGTAAACAAAAGGAGAAGGTCAACAATATGGTGCTCTTTGATCAAGCCACCTATGACAAGCTCCTTGTCGAAGTACCGAAGTACAAGCTGATCACCCCTTCAGTTTTGTCTGACCGCCTCCGTGTAAGTTCCTCACATAAGATGCTGATATATTGGATTATGTTGGTACTGCCAAATTGTTTATGTTCCTGCTTCAGGGACAGTAGGAAATCATTGTATAAAATGAACTTATTGTGGATCAAATGTTTTCTCTTGTAGCATAGATCCCTTTTTCTATGCAAGGTGGTGTTGTAATTTGTGTTGAGTTGTAAACACTATGTGTCTGAAAACAAGTACATTTTCTAACAAGACATTGAGTAGTGGTAAATGGGGTGTTCCTTATGTATTTGTGTCGTACTCTGTTTGGTTAGCTGCCAGGAAATTGTTTTGAAGAATAGAGAAAGGGCTCTGTTGTCTGAGACTTAAAAAGAATAGCTGATCCACTTTCTTTAAATGCTATTACTTCACACTTCTTCTATATGGTGCAAGCAATTGGCTATCTCCTGACCAAAAGGTTACAGCTTTATTACATAGGCTTAGATATTACAGGTTCCTTCATTACATTTACTGTCCAAGAGCTCAAATTTGGGCAATCCAAGTGTAGGCTTTTAATCTCAAACTATGGGAGTGCACATTTCAAATATGTTTTTGCCGTTAGTCACAACTGCAGCCTCCTCCCTTGTCTAGCTGCTTTGAATTTGGATACAGTTTTCTGAAATCTGTAACAAAGGTCTTGTTTATGTCTCACTGAAAGGTGTTCCAGCAGCATCTTAGAGTCATTCTGGGCAATATTTGAAGGCCAGATCCCACAAATCTAGTTGTGTAACTCACCTGATTATATGAGATCTGGTTATCCATTAGGATGCTGGAGTTCCTCAATTCTGCCATGAGGTAGTGAAGCAATTACATTTTACAATTGTGATGTAATGGGCCTGGAAACATGTATTGTCAAGCATAAGGACTATATGCTAGATGAGTTTGGTAAGGATGAGCTTCCTTTCAACATATCTTGCAGCAGTTGGGGTGAAGGAATCATATCTTTTCTAATGTGCTTGCTATCTTCCTTTTTCTGGTAATCCTGTATGAGGTCTAAAGTAGGAGTTGTGGTAAGACTTGCGTTCCCTTGGTCAGTTCCACAGTTCATGTCCCTTTGTGATCTTTTTGTCTTAACTGCTTGTCTTTTGCATGCAGATAAATGGTTCATTGGCACGGAGAGCCATCAAGGAGCTGATGGCAAAAGGAACAATCAGGTTGGTTGCCGCTCATGCTAACCAGCAGATTTACACCAGGGCCACTAACACTTAGCTCAATGGGATGAGGTTATTGCATGTGGCAACATCAAGCCTAGCGGAGGGATTCACCTAAGGACAGGGATTATGGTTAGAGCTATGGTTGTGGGTATACTTGGCAATGTTATTCCCAAGTTCCATGGAACTAGTACTATGTGGCTCCATTATAAGGTTTCCACCATTGAGAAGGTGTTTTATTGTTGACAATTGGTGGGATAACCTTATACCATAATGTTCTCATGGTTTCTCTTTAATGCAATGTGAGATACTGCATCCTATATGTTGGCTATTATGATTGTTGCATGTGTGCAGTGTTCAGGGTTACACTAGCTTTCAAATAACCAGGGTATTGATCTTCTATTGATGTGTAAAATGTGTTAGTGAATTCAAACCCACCAGTATTGAAATGGCTCAGTGATATGAGAAATTGTTCTTTGAGTTTCCTGAAAAGTTCAGTTTTGCTGTGTGACTGGCTGACCAACTTTGGAGTTCTAATCTAACCTGCTCTGCTTTTTCACCTCATGTGGCGAGAGCTGTGAATTATGTGCAAAGAAATACCGGTGGATGATTCAGTGAAGTTTCTTTTTTCATCATTCCTTTAATTCACTGACATTAATTCACTCATGCAGTGGAGATGTGGTCATCCCTGCCCAAAGTTGTGCCCAAAGTTGACCATAGGTATAGGTCCCTACCATGCCTTAGTACAATGGGGTAGAGAGCTTTTGAGGTCCAAGCAATCAGGTATTTGGAAGGGATGTTGGATAACGACCAAAATGAAAATGAGTTTCTGTAATTTGTGATCCCCTTTTAGATAAGTCTTGCATCATTGAATTGTTTCTGAAAACAATTCTTCTGTGGCGGATGTTTTGGTTATTTCCTAAAAAACATTGTTTTTTACGCTAAACATTGTTCAGTATACAGGCAATAAGGTCATTGTAGTATGATCAAGACCTGAACCTTTTGAACTGTTTCTGAATTGGAATTCCATCTGAGTATGTAGGAGGCCTGCTTTATTTTCTAACCCTGCATTTTTTGAGGGAAGAAGTAGACTTTTGCATAACCCAGCATAGGGAATAATTGTTTTTGGACAAGACACTTGTACAGTAGGAACAAAGCATTATTTTCTCATGATTGCAGATCTTTGCTGCCAAATTTCTTGTATAGGAGAAGGGTTAGTGTTGAGGCTATTCCGCATTTCCAGGTACTGGGAACGAGGGTGGTAGCCTGAGTTACTACGATGCACTGAGAAACACGTAATAGCCAAAAGACTGGCCTGTTCTCCTTTTGGGAACACGGGTTTTTTTAAAGCATGACTGATTTTGAAACAGAAGATTTTTCTTACAAAATGGAATGTTTCTGAAAATATTATCTGTGAAAATAAACAGGAAATAACAAGGAAAACAAATCTCAGGTCTTTAGTCTTTACACACTTGAAGATTGTCCTTCAAATGTAGGGAAGTGCACTTGAACTTTTCACAGCAAGCAATCCAGACACCCATCATAGAAGCATAATGTGGTCAATGGATGGATGTAAAGTTTTGAACACAAAGTGGCCACATGAGGCACATGATATTTCGGTAAAATTGGAAAAGCTGTTTCCATTTTCTTAAAAGAACTTTCTTTCTGTGACCTTTTCATGAATTATTGGTGCATCTAGAGGCCATGCCCACCTTTGTGCTTTCTATCCTAAGCAGTGGATTTTCTTTGTTCTGTTTTGTGTCACTCCGAGAAAAGTTCCTTGTTCTTCATGATCAGGTCAATGTTGCAGATGCTAAACATGTAAACACAGAAACACACAGCACAAGAATGGAGGTAAGCTACATTGTTGCAGATGCTAAACACAGAAACACAGAAACACACAGCACAAGAATGTAGATGGGCTACATTGTTTTTTTGCTGCAAAAACAGTAGTGCCAAATACAAAAACAAAATGAAGGGCCAAGTCCTTATAGTGGCAGGATGCTAAATGGAAACTCAAGTTGGACATGCAAGAAACTGAACCAGAATAGCAAATTTAAAAATAAAAACCTAGCTGTGATATCTCTGTTACTGATGGGATGTGGCATGCGAATAGTATCATGAGGCATATAGTGTAAATCTAATTGGCCCAACAATACTTCATTCAATGGAACTGAAAACTTGTTCTCAGCCAACGAGCTTGACTGGGGGGTGCCAATTGCTTGTCAGATTAGGTGTGCCATTGTCCTTCCGAAAATGAAAAAAAAGAAACTCATGCTTAGCAGTATGCACATTAAGAGAAATGAATCAACAAGCCATTAGCATTAAGGTGCTAGCCAAGTGGTATGGCTCATTCTTTCTACAAGTTCAAAACCTCTTTGGGTGAATGAGTATTACATGTTTGAGTATGGTCAAACAAACCATCATATATAATGAGGGTAAATGGGTGAACTGGCTCTCAAGTGAGGGAACTGGTGGCACCAAGTACCTGACAGTGACTTTTTGGTGGCAAGTTCTCACCATTTTGCTTGGAAGAATGTACTTCTTCAGTGCAAATTGTGTTTCTTGCAGCAAAACTTCACCACTTTGTGAAATAAAAAAACTGGTCCTGGAGCATTCACTGGGAAGTACTAAATTGGTTAATATTGGTGGATGCCCAAGCCTAAACCCAAGAGAGCCTACCAAGTTAATGGCCCCCTGTCATAATTCTATCCAAGCCACAGCCACTCAAGTGGTCCAATTATTTTGGGTCCTCCAAATTCATTTGTGTCCAATTGAACTATTGTGAGTTCCTGTGGTGCCTTTTTTAGAGGATAGCATTCATCATTTTGTTGCAAATTACCAAGTACTCAGCATTATGCACACTATGGGTCCTTTAGAATGAGAAGAAATATGGAATTATTCAATTTTGAGCTGAGGATGAATTCAGTTTTTACCCAATAGACCTAGTTAGTTTGTCACTACACTCAAGGTACATAGTGTGATTGATAATAATTAGTTCATGGGTGTGCTCACAACTTTTTCTTTGAAGGAGCCATATTGATTGGTCTCCTCAATATGAAAAGTGGGCAATTTTTTTGGAACATTTGGGCATTCTCCAATAGAAACCCCTCTTTGGACCCTAATTGCAAAATAGAAACAAATGTGCTCGCCTATAGCTCACCTTGATAAATCTGAGGTGCTATTGGGTACGTCTTGGGCGAACAACTTGAGACCTTGAGCAAGCCTTTAGGAGCTTGATAGGAACACATTGGGAACAGGGAAAAATGCAAAAAATCCCTCCCTCCCCCCTCCCCCCCAAGAAGAAAACTGAACCCCTAGAGTGAATGCTGAGCCTTCTCATTGGCTGCATGAAACTTTTGTTTCCAAAACTGTGTGTCTTCATTTTTGGCCTAGGCGAATGGTAGGTGCATAAACTGGGAGTACTCATTCTGTTTCATACTGATTAGTTGGGGGTGCCTCACAAGACCAACTCTTTTTTTGCAATGAGCCTATTTCATTGGCCCATTGCAAAAAAAGGCTGCATGAAAGAGAAAACACATTGGGAAACTGATGGGAACCCATTGAGAATTTGAAGGGAACGTGTTGGGAACAAAGGAAAAATGAAAAAAAATCCTTCCCCACCACCCAAAACTTTGAGTGCATGCTGAGCCTTCCCATTGGCTACATGAATTTTCTATTTCTATAACTGTTCGTCACCATTTTTGGCCTGGGCTAATACCCCCATTATTAACTGGGGGTACTTATTTATTAGTCATGATTCTAGTGGATTGCTTTTGGTTGTCAGATAAATTGTAAAGTACTAGGTATGGCTTCAATTACTTAAAAATATTTGAACTAAATAGGGTAGATAGGCCAGTCAGTGAAAACTAAAGAATTCAAACAGGTCAAATACTCACACATCGGTCCTTTGCTTCTGAAGCTGAAAAAACATTTGTAGCCCTCCACTTAGCACTTCCAATGTTGGAAAAATTATTCAATTTGGTAATGAGATGGGAAAGATGTGAGATGTTTAGTGAAATGGGCTCAATGTTTGGTGATGGGGGAATTAAAACAGATTAGGGTTTCAAGCTTTAAATCTTTGATAGTTGCATCTTTGCCACTGGAATACAAAAAAGCAAAATCTTGTAAAGCCTTAGTTGGTGCACCCATCAGATTTTCAACCACTCAAACTGGATTAAAAATGAGGAAGATACGGGTTGGAAGTAGAGACCTAGAGCTTTAATTTTTTTTTTGAAGCAGACTATTCTTCCTGTGTTTTCTGTTTTGTTCTTTTACTTCTGAAGCACAAATAACATTTGTACCCATTTACTTCTGAAGTTCAAATAACATTTGTAGCCGTCCAGTTTGTGGGTCCAATGACATAAAAATGGTTCAGTTTGGTTAAATGAATGAAGAAAATATTGAAAAGTGTTCAATGATAAGTATGTGTTCGATTATGGGTGATTTTACCCTATATGGGCTCCGGGGAAAGGTATGCAATATGCACAACATTGTGTTTCTTTTGGTAAGAGTGTTGTACCAAGACATCTATGTTGGGGTGATGGGGATGGAGGAGTGTTCACATCATCAATTGTATTTGACAATTTTCTATTTTTCAAGAAATTGTGAGCTTGTAATTTGATGTAATTAGATTATTACCTATGTAATTATTTAATAGTTAAGTTTGGTGATTTATTTGTTAGTTGGATTTCATAGTTTAATTATGGCTTGGTTATAGTTTCAATTAATGTGCATTGACTCACACATGATAATTTATGTGAAAAGTTTTTAGCACATTAGTGTGCATTGATTCACACATAATAATTTATGTGAATTTTTTTTGTCATTTTAAGGGAGCCATGAGGAATCATGTGATGTGTAGACTTTAGAAAAATTCTTGTTTAGTTTCTTTTTTATTAATATTTAAGTGGGTGTTTGTGACCTTTGGAGACATTTTCATTTGATAAAAATAAATTGTTATATGAGTGTAAAATTGTATGTAATAAAATTGTGAAAGGAATTGAGATTTTAGTTTTGAAAGGTTTCGGTATAATTTATGAAAAGTCCATTGTAGGAGGATGGTGTGACATACTAGTTATACATACACAATAAAAAGGTGAGAAATTTTTTATGTTAACAAAAACATAGATTTCCATAACTATGCAATAAACATACATAGTTCCTATTGCAACCCTACTTTGAGGGAAGTGTGAGGATGAAATTCACACTCCCGCAATTGGGACTTGGGAGTCTTTCGGGACTCCCGAAACTTCAGAGTTCAATCGCAGGGGTCAAAACACCTTGCATTGGGGTGTTCCTTATATCATTGGAAAACTATTGAAGTGTAGATGTCGAGAATGGCCTCACATTGGCCATTTGGACATCTGCAGCACAAGTTATGGCAAAAAGAAGGGTCGGGAGTCAAACTAATAGTTTGACTTTCGACCACTATAAGTTGGGAATCGACCCGACCTCGGTGTGTGCAGGTGGAATGCGACACACCATTGGAAAGCTCTTGAGGAGAGCTATAACTTTGATTCAGATCTCATCCCAATCAGAGGTTTGAGCAAAAAGTTATGATCATTCAAATTCCCGAAGTCCAAATCAAGATAGTTTCGGGACTTCTCCTTGGGAGTCCTAGGACAAAAAAACCATTCGGATGCGGGTGCCGCGGAGAGGCACAAAACATAGTATATGGGGGAAGGTGGTGGCTTCCCTCAAGTTCGGGCCGTGGTGAGTTTTGTGAGTCCAGAGTTGCCCATGGCTTGTCTTAGCACGAAGGGTGCTCCAGAAAGTGGATTAACCAACTTGTTGGTTGGTTTTGATGCAGGTTCGAGTAAGTGAATAACTTGTCACTTTTCCTAGTCCCATCCCGGAGTTTCAACACGCCCCTCTACCCCTTTTAGTGCTGAGAGTTGGGAGCATGCCCTGAATTCCCCACAATTCCGCAATTTGAGTAATTTAGCCCCAACTTGGGGCTAACTAGGGACTTGGGAGCGCGTCAATTTCAATTCTAAACCCATTTGTGATTTATAACCCTAAATAGTGCCCATGTGTTATAATGAAGGAAATAGGTTTGAAATTAACCATAAAATGAAGTTTTTCTTAGGTAAAGAAATGGTTAAAAAATTCTAGTATATTCGCACACCATGTTATAAAACATAAAAAATTCATAGGGCATTTTAGAAAACAAAATGCTTACAAGAATAAAAATTCTGTTTTTTCAAAAGCCTCATGTCATTTTTTTCATTTTTCTAAATTTGTGATACCTGGTGGGTATTGTGATACATTTGGGTATCACAGGAAAAAATGAAATTAATTTGTTTTGTTGTGGCACTTTATAATGCCATGGATGCAAGAGTGGTTATAAGACTACCCTCTGATATACCTAAATTGCTTCTCATGTAATTTTGATGCAAGAAGATGTGGCAAAATGGCCATTTGCGGATTCAATTTTTGGTAGACATGAATATTTCAAAATATGTCCGAGTCGATTTTCAATTAAAAAAAGAAGTAAATCCAATTGGCATCTACAAAATAATCCAATGCAAAATATGGCTTGAGGACTTTCCATTATCCATAGTACATAAAATAATGTGTTGAACTTATTTCCTAGGTACATTTTGAATGGATACCTACAATAATTTTTAATTGGAAATACATGTGAAATTTTCCTTGGATTTTTTAACTAGTTTTTTTTGCATGTTTCATTTGTCAATAGGCATTTTGTTAACCATGGTTTTTGAGCATTTTTGAGATTCTTTTGATTTCAAGGATTCAACAATGGTTTCATTTAGCTTCATCAATTGAATTCCATGTGAGTGTTGCCACATCCCATAGTTTGTGACTTGCATTTTTCATGGTATTAGGCTTTTGACTTTGGCAAACCTTTAAATAATATTTGGTTAATTACAATGTGCAAGGCGGTTTATTGACCAGTGAGCAAGGCTTTATGTTTATAATTTTGGAACATGTTATTTTTTCACTTGTTGCCACATTAATTTAATGTGGTGGTTGGAACTTGGGGGTGGTTTCAAGGTAGTGGTTTATGATTTTTGAACGACTTTAGATGTCCATGTTGATTGGGTGGTGTTTTAGGTGAATGTGATGAACACCTTCAACACCATTTTGTGTAAGGCCATATTCTAAGAATTTTGAATGCTAAAAGGCTAGTTATTTTTGCTTTTCCCTTTTGTTCATTCCTTTTATGCCTTTTAACTTCTTTTGTTTTTGAGTCATCACTCCCCATTAGGGGATTTTTTTTGTCATCCTTTCATTTGTGGGCACATGTTAGGGTGATTCACTTGCCAAGCCTCTATTCGCACTCACTCATTTTTGTGTTTTGCATTGTTTTTCAAATGTTTTTTCCTTGCATTTTTTTCCTTTCCTTAGTTGATGACACCCATATCCTCACACTTGCATGTGTTGTTCCCCTTGGTTTTGATAATTTTGTTTCTGAGTTGACCTTTGTGGTGTTGGTTGTTAAATTTCATAACTGTTTGGCTTAGCCTTTTCTAGTTTACCTCATGCATTTGCCCCCCTAGTTGGTTTTTATTACTGTGTTGATGACATAAGGATCTTAGTGTCCTTCTTAGTTTTGGTTCCTTCTCCTCATCCTTTTTGCAAAAGGCTTTGGGTGAAAATGTTCACCATGTTGATGTGCTTTTGAAGTTACGAGATATCCAAGTAATGTTTAGATCCTTTTTCGTTCAGAGGCCTTTCTATTTGTTGTGTTACTTTTGCCCCCTTCATTTGGTGTTAGTTTGGTGTTTTTGATTTAGCTCTATTGGGAGTTTTTAAAAAGCTTCTAGGCTTAGGTTTTTTGAGTGCCTTCAAACTCCATTAGTTCATCGGCAACTTTGTCTCCCCATGGCATTGTTTTGACAACTTATTTCGGGAATTGGGTTTTAATTGCCTCCATCATAGCTTCTAGGTTTTTGTTGGATTTGTGCCCATTGGTATTGGAAGTGATAAAAGCAAACAATTGAAGTTTACTATCCTTAGATAGGTGCATTTGAGGTTGGTGTGGGAGCTTTTTCCCCCAGTGGCAATAATGTGCGTACTTTTATTTGAATAATTGGCAGAGAGAGGAGTAGTTTATTTACTTGAGGAAAATATTTCAGAAAGATTACATGACCATTTTTTTCTATCACCATCTTTAATTTGTTTGTTGATTCACATAAGGTGCATTTTAGATCTTGTGTGAGGCTAAGTGCAGGTGCATGGTTGTTAGATGTTGTTCCCATTACGATGCACATTCAGTTGGGCCTCCCCCATCCCTTAACCTTTGGTTTGTCACATTACATTTGTGTCCAACCTTTGGACCTTATGGGATTCACCTTTTGTGGCCATGGTGGGGAAAAGATCGCTTCCCATGATGTTGTGTATGATGCTTTTGAGTTTATTGTGAAAGATGGTGGATTTTATGTTTTATGTGAGCAAACCCATGTTCTTTCGCCACTTGCCTTTTAGTCTTCACATCAAAAGGTTGACATTGTGGTTTCAATGGATGGTGTTTAGATGTTGATTGACATTGTCATCATTGACCTCATTAGAATAGATATGGTTTTGTGAGTAGCTTTATTTCGTGGGGTTGCTATGATAATCTTGACTTAAGCTAAGGATGGCCTTTATTACGATTGATACCTAACAAACATGTTTATCTTTCTAGTCAAAGAGGTCTTTAAATGTTTGCATTAATAGGCCAACAAATTTTTTCATCAACACGCTAACATGGTGTGAAGAGCAAAAGGCATTGGAAGACTTCTTCTTTTGGTTTTGCATTTATTTTACAAGCAAAAGGTGTTAGTGGTGTTACTCTAAACACATGTGACCTTCATTTTGAGGTGTGTTGTTATTGTAGGTGAGGGTTTTTCTAAGCTAGGCATTCTTTCAAATATTTTTCCCTTTTCCTCATCTAATATGCTTCTTGTGATTAGGGGGAGGGGGTTTTGATACTTGGTTTGTTCTTATTCCCCTAGCAAATGCCTTCTTTGGAGGATTCTTCATTTGTGAGGACTTGGGTCTTTCCATCTTGTTCCCTTACCCCCTTTTAGGTGTTTTGTTTTTTTATGATCAGTAGATTTTAAGATTTCCATTGATTGTACTATGGAGAATAACTATCCTCACAAACCATAATAACTTAGTAGATTTGCCATTAGTTAATTAAATTATTTTCTAAATTATCAAAAAAATTTATTGCATGAAATACCAAAATTTCAGAATTTAGTAATATGAAGCAAGTCCAAGTCTTGTTCCTCTTCAAATTAAACATGTTATACAATGCATAAGAATCAAGAATTTTTGTACACACATGCAAACAAGAACTAAGAAATGTAGCAAATGAATAGTGTGCATCAAAATGAATGAAAGTGATTATTTCTTTCATTCATGTCAAAAACATAAATAATTTTATAATGTATGTTGAAGATATTGAAAAGTAATATTTAATGTGTCAAAGTGTAGTTTAAAAAAATTATTTAACTTGCAAATCCATTTGGGTACTAAAATAATTATTAGTTAATCTCAACCCCTAATAACTGTATTTATTAGTACCAACTATTCCCAAATTCCAAGGTGAACTTTTTTTTGTTTGTATAAAAAGATCTAGTTCTTCTGTCTCCAGCCAGGAAATCTAAGATGGAACACTAAATGCAACTACGTATCAATGGGTGGGATGGATTTGGTGAATTGACCCATTTATTTCAAAAAATTTCCTTGTTTGTAGTTCACAACGCCATTTTGTAGAAATTTGCAAAAGAAAATGTTGATGCCTTATGGGTTTCACTTTTTGAGGATTATAGACATCATTATGGATTGGATTTTGGGGCCAGTTACTAGGTACTTGGACATGCGGTTTTAAAATTTGAAAAAAAAAGTCCAAAATCAAAATTGGGATTGGAACTGGATTCAGAACTAAAAATAGAACCAAAACCAAGAATCAAATTTTGACTGGAACTGGACCCAAAACTGGATCTGGAACTGCCTACAAAACTTGTGTTATACAATTTTTGGCTCTTCATTTTTTTAATATCAAAACAACTCTACACTATTACGCACCACTGGTGACGATGAAATGACAAAAAAAGAAATAAAGGTTTACATTTGAAAAAAATGTTATTTTCAGATATATATAGGATTCAAATTGTACAAAATATCGTCCAATTATCATTTAGGGGGAGATTAATTGATCATCCCTATTTTTAATTCATTGAAATTTTGAAAGCAATTAGAGTGGATAAACATTAAATCAGCTAATCAAGTGGGGATTAAATCTTTGAATTAGGTATTTAAGGGAGAAGCTTTTATTGGAAACTCGCTTAATCTCAAAGACAAAAAAACATGTTAATCTCTTGAAATAATCTCAACATATTCAAATGAAATAACACATATTTATATTTTTATGAAATTACATGTAAACATGTGTATGAAATTGGAAAGACACAAAAATTCAATTTAAAAAAAAAAGACACAAATATTCCAAAAAACATTTTAAAAGAAGAAGAGATTTGTTTCTCTTTCAATATCTTAGGATCCTTAAGGACATTTTGAAACATTACAATTTGTAAAATGTTTATTTAAAAAAAATTCCAATTTGAAATCAATTTCTAATAAATTTGCAATTTGAAATTGTTTTTTTTACAACCTACGACTATAGCCCGTCCCACCTGAACCAACTTTAATGAAATCATTGTCACTGAAATTTTATGTTTAAAGTTTGATTAAATTTTTTTTTTTTGGCTAGTGTTAGACATGTTGTCAGTTTGAGAAAACAATTCAAACATTGTAGCACCTTGGCAGTTCTGAACACATGTTTGTTGAATAATTAATTAATTACAAAATTCATTTAAAAGAATAATGTTTTTGAAGATTCAATACTTTTCTTCATAATTTTTCATTTGAATTGTTTTTTGAAAATTTCAACATTTCTGACATTAATATGATTAGTGTGGAAGCTACGAAGGTAGTAGGGTATAATTTTCTTGAATAATAAATTTGGGGTGGGTTGGCAGGCAGATGGCATGAGGAATGTAGTTGTTTCTTTTGGAACATGTCTCAAGTAAGGTTTTTTTTGTTTGTTTGGGTTTAGGCATGTAGTTGATATAGGTGGTCATTTTTTATTGGTTATACAGTGTTAATAGCTACAAAAATTGAAAATTTTGACTATGTGTAAGTTGATAGAATAGGTTCTGATTTGGAGCCTGATTATTTTTTGAAGGTTCTATCAAATCAAAAAATTCCTTGAACTTGAATTGGGGGTTCTTTCATTTAAAAACAGTTGAAACTGGGACGGCTGGTTCTCTTGGAAAGTAAGAACTGGACAACAATGGTTTTCCCATTTGGACTCTAGGGACAGGTTTAAATTAGTGTATGCAAGTATATTATTTTTCATATATCCTTGGCTAAAGGTGTATATATATTTTGATTTATTTAATTGTCTATCAAATTATTATATACCTCAGGCTTTGGGGTAAAAAAATGGGTATGCATTTTGAATTTTATTTAATTACAAATGAAAGAAAATGTCCACATTTTGCAAAGGCCAAATCCTGTATGAAAATGCAATAGCCAAAGTGTTTGATTCATCTTTGACTAGGATGAACATGTTTACAAGTGAACACTTGGTGTATCATGAAACAGTGACATCTTGGTCAACACTTGATTGGTGATGTCTAGAAACAATCTGTAATTCAGCTTTGAGCGTTCCAGTAAGCTTTTGAATCATTCTTTTTCTCCCCCCTTTGTTGGGTGCTTTGTTTTATCCATGAATTGCAAGTTTTCATCAGGGTTTTCATCATTTAATTACATCATGTAATGTGAAAGTTATGACCCTCCAAAACAAGGAAGATCTTCCACATGTTTATCACACCTACCACTCCTAACATGTGCACTTTTATCACATGTTAACAATCTTGAATTTTATACCATAATGATTTGCCCAAAGTTCTGACCTTGTCATGTATGTACTTGAACCAAAGGGGGAGGTAATACATCTTTGTACATAAAAACTTCCAAAGTAGTTTTCAGAATTTTTTCTTGTGATGGGCCACAAATTGGCTAATCACAAAATAAAATAAAATAAACTTGTAATACATTCCATTTAATTGATAGAACAAACAAAGTTTAAAGTTTAATTCATATTTACCTTCATTTTTTTACGTAGATATCAAAACATATTGAACTTTGGGTATAAGTATTTTTTACATGTATCTAAGGTTACAAATAGGATATATCTTTTCAAATTTATATACCCTTGAGTATATGCCTTTTCATTAGGGTATAATAATTTGAAAGAAGTATCTGGGTAAAAGATATAGCTGCACAAAACTGTTTAAACTTATCCTCAAATTTGGTGACATTATCCACTTTGACTGAGTCACTCATTCACGAGCAGATTGCATGGGCCACACACCAAATGACCATTACATTGAAATAAACCCAAAAAGTTGATCATGCATGGAATGCATGCAAACCTGCCATCTCTCACACCCTCTTGGGTTTGTTGGGGATACTTATTGCACATAATGGCATGGGTCTTCACTATTCAATATAACAGAACAAGCCTTTTAAGTTCTGAGACAATACAAATGAGTGTGGAGAACAAGGTAGTATCTGTCCACGTTGTGGGACTTTATTGTTTGTGGAAAGTCAAGGAATTCACAAATTTCACCTATATGCACATTGGCTAGGTTGGGGTCAGTCATGAGTGTGCTGTGGAGAGTGGGTGCTTGTGGTTGATATGTTAAGAACCTCATGATTGGGATCTTGTTGACAAGAACTAGCAAGTATATCAGTATGACCAAATTCCCCAATCCCATCCCTCCCAAAAAGCTTCCTGCCACCTTTTCTGCCCCCACCTCCTCTAGATTCAAACCCCTCATAACCATTTATTTACACTGCACTTGAAACCAATCAAACATGAACACTGATCTAATTTGTTGTCACATGATTTGGTGTGAAGAAGTTCTCCACTGATAGAGTATGTTGTCACATGATTTTGTGTAAAGAAGTTCACCACTGATAGAGTCCAGAATGGAACTGCGGCTTATTGCTTGAAAGTAGGGTAGACAAGAATTGAAGGTCCCACAAATTTTGTCCAACATTTGGTTTACATGTTCACTTCATTCTGTCTTCCACTTTCATGGATCAGCCAATAAGACTAGACTCCCAAAGCTGCACTTTTTAATATGTTTTAGCTTTTCTCTTTTCCATCATGCAAGGTTGTTCTGCATTTTGCTGCTTATGTAATAATTTGATCGCCTTTTGTCTCTTGATCTACAGCACGTCTTCATCCTGCTGCCTTCCAAGTTCAAGTCCAGTGTTCTCCATTCATGTCTTTGCTTGTATTCCACCATGATTTCTTCCGCTTTGTGCTTTCACTTTTTATCTTCATTTCTTTCCTCTTAATTTCACTACACCTACTTTTTGGGTTCGGATTGGGGTTCGTACATGCATTGATTGGGTCAGCAAAAACCCGTCAAATTTTGCTTAGACTACAATGAGGATGATAGTGCCAGCAGGATTTCCTAAGGTTTAGGCTTGGCTTTCACTACAAAGAAAAGTGATGATGGATTATATACATAGTTTCATTAACTATACTAGTACATACTATGTATACTATGTAAAATTCTGGTACACAAGGTGCATTCACACCTAATGTTAAGCCAGTGTCAAGTGAAAATCTAGGTAGCATCTTAGGTGGCACCCAATGTTAAGTGGGTGATTGTTTAATATTAAGTGAATGTTAACATAAAATGTTTGTGGTAAATAGGTTTAGGTTCTAATAGACTAGCTTGGTGTTTGGGAACTTAATACTAGAGTCCGTAACACCAAGTGTGAATGCACCTATAGTATACACCAGTGTGGGGTGGGAAATGACAAAAAAAGACCCCACGCTGGTGTATACTCTGTAAGAGAATTTTGAGGGTCCAATAACTAGGTTGGTAGACCCTTCTATTACACGTGAAGCCCTCCTGAAAAAGTTTTAGTGTATTTTGGAGTCCTTGTTAAGACAAAAAAATTGCCTCCTCAAAAGGGGCGCACATTTCAAAAACTAAATCCCCTCCAGACCCAGCATCTCATCTTTGAAACATGCCCCCCCCTTTGGGCTGTCGTTTTTTCCCATTTTGCCTGAAGGGCACCATAGGAGGTTTTTATATATCTAAAAAAAAAATGTTCTTATTTTTCAGGTCTTTACACCGGGTAAGGCCCTCAGGGTTGGGTGTTACTAGCATTGGGCCCCACTCTGCGGCTCCGCATTGTGTGGTACCCTTATACTGGAATTGCTGGGATGGGTCATTTTGGAAAGAACAAAAAAGCTATTTGAACAGAATCTGCCCTAACAGAAAGACCTTTATGTCAGGGAATGTAACCACTAGGTCACATTCTTTTCACCTTTTATGGCTTGGCCTACTGCCCTTGCCTTAAGGCTAATTAGGGTGCAGAGTGCACCTAAGGGGTGCCATCTTACGACATAATAATTTCATTAGCCGTAGGTGCATTGTTAGGACATAAAAGAATTTCGTTGGCCTTAGGTGCAAAGTTAGGACATAAAATAATTTCGTTGGCCTTAGGTGTATGGTTAGGACGTAAAATAATTTCGTTGGCTATTGAGAGGTAGTTTAGAGTTTAGACTCTAGAGCGCACAGAATATTTCAATTTCTTGCCAACTGCTGAATCTGCAGCTAGGAAAGGCGGCAAGGGCAGCTAAATTACTGTTACGCTATTATGATATGTGCGTCTAGGGTATGTTCTCTGTAAAAATGCTTGTTGGCTGCTTCACGTGCATGAATGGTATGGTGTATCGAGAGCCGAAGACAGAGGGGAGAAAAGCATGACAATTATCATCAGATACAAACCTGTAATTACAAAACAAGCGGTTCAACAATTCCCCATTCTACTGCTTCAAGGCAATGATTGCACCGACGGGAGAAAAAAATGCACAAAACTGAAACCCTCAACTAGTGCAAATGCAACACTGCAAAACCTTGGGAAATCCTGATCCGGCAGCTAGCTACACTACTGGCGATAAACGCTATTTCAAAAATTCCCTGTTTCACAACCCAATGTTGTAGACGCTTTCTCTTTTCATGTGTTATGATGATATAAAACGTTTGAGATTAGGAGTTCGGAGCTTTCCTCGCAGTGAGATTTACCAAGAAGAACTGGGATTGCAAAATTGAATTCAAATTGAAGGGTCCACTCAGCAATTGTCTCTTTAGTATCTGACAATTTGAGGCTAATTTGATGCCGGGAGATTGTAATTAGGACTTCTCTCTCACAATGAGCGTGTTTCTCGTCGCACTCATTGTTCCCCCCCATTGCCACCTGTTCATCACTTCCTGTGGAATCATACCCATCTCCGAATTCCTTAGCTCTCCTCCACTCTCAAATTAGCAATGATTTATTGTACTATACGTATATCTCCATGCAGGAATCCTTGCTTTCTTTTACTAGAAAAACCAGGCGTTCATGTGAATTGATGTATATAGTACCAGCTTGTTGGGAGACAGTTATTCTTGCAGGTCTAGTTCTTATTCTCACCTTTATCTCGCCAATCGTTTATATTGACTTCAATCCCGAGACATACTAATTTCTACATTTCTAATTGTTGAATTGTACGTCTAGCTCTAGATTTGATATAAAGCTGCAGGTCGAGGAGTTCTCGTAGTCCTTCAGATCTAAGCAGTTCAACGCAATTACCCAAGCTTTCCTCCCTTGTTTGCTCCCCTTCGTTCCATTTTTCTGATGGTGCAATATCTCTATACAGGGATTCTTTCTCTTGGTTTGCGCTTATACGGGGATTATATCATGAGTTCATCCTTGGTACCGTATCCTTCTGCATTCCTGATTTCAGAGTTTGTTCAAAGCTGGAGGTGAACGTGTGCTAAGGAAGAAGCTTGAGCAACCAGTAGTTCTTCTCTAGAGCACCAGCTACCCCAGGTGTTATCCTTTCCAAAGTTGCTAGAGAAGTATGTGAAAACCTGTGGCAAACGCGCTAGAGAGAGTAGAATCAAGACGCATAGACGTGGACTGGGGAAGTTTGATTCCAAGTGGTAAATCATGCTGGATGTTTCTGTCGCATGACAAGTTTCAGTATGGATCAAGGTAGTTGCTTTCCATCTCGGATCCAAAACTCCAGAAAGACGCATCAGGACCCGTCGTAATCAAGTCTTCCACTTACGAAAGTTTGGGGGCAATGGGTAACAGTGCGTTGCAGTGTGCCTCCGATCAGGCAAGGGCGCCTAGAGTGGTGTATCCGGATGGACACGTTGAATCATTGGCCAAGTCCTGCACTGTTTTCGAGCTTCTCCAAAAACACTCGAACCACTTCGTATGCAACACGAGCCCCTTGATACTCAAGAACCGGATGCAACCCGATGCAAAGCTTGACCCGGGCCAAACTTACTTCTTGTGCGTCATCCCCCGTGCGCATCGATCAGTACCAGCATCCTCAGAAAGGCGGATTGAGATTCCAGATCGCAGAACTACGTCAACCATCAGTTTCGAATCGTCGAAAGGCGAGAACCCGCGCACTAGCACTCCTGAGATAGTACCATCACGACCCGGCGCAGTATGTCGCCAGAGACGAAACTCTGTTGCACTCGGATCCTCGCATTCGAGTCGACGAGTGTTCGACAGCAACGCGACCACCATGTGGATCGCTAGCCCTACCGTGGAGCAGAAGACGCTTGCAAAACGGCGGTTGACGCAACTCGTGTTCTTCAGGCCATGCGTATCTGTTGTTCACCTGGGACTCTCGAATTTTTCGAGCAAAGCGAACATTAAGCTCTTCTCGAGCCCTCGCAGACCACTCAACCCACTGAACGTCGAATGCAAAATTCTGAACAGCTCAAATCCAAGCAAGAGTAGCTACATCTCGATCCCTGCAGTGAGGTCAAACGTCCAGCTGGAGTCGTGCGGCAAGCTCTTCAACAGCTCGTACACGTCGAATGCCGGTGCACGATCTCGTTGCAAAACGAGACCGCGGAGTCAGTCAAGCTGGAAGCCGATGCTGCAGAGCATCTCGGAGGTGATGGTGACAGTAGATCCCGATGACATGATGGTGACAGTAGATTCCGATGACGTGATGATGACAGTAGATTCCGAGGACGCAAACAGTGAGACGCTTCCCCATTCACGCAATATCTCTACTAGCGATGCGAATCTGTTCTCTTACTCTGCTGATCCTAAGCGACGCCTCGTACCTTCCAAACTCAGCAGCTCCAGTCTACTTTACATAGCTTGAGTCCAGCCTTTATGTAAAATTAACACAGAATCTCTCTCTCTCGTCTCTCATACTCAGCAGGGCATCCTTGGTGCCGGAGCTACTGAGATTTTGAACCCCAGTTCTTTCAGGCTCCGAAAATTGGAAGACTTGACCAGCAAGTTCACAAATCATTGCAACTGGAAACTGAGGCAGTTCGCAAGTCCTACATCTCAGGCCCGGTCCGGGACATGTTCAGTATACTCTAGCGAATCTATGTCCATGGGTTTGTCGTCAACAGAGGCTTCAGAGTTTCCTCTTCCGACCTGAATTACATTTTCTAAATGATTATAACATCAAGACGTCTGATTCTAGCATTCTCAGAGATCACCTCTGAGACCACTTGAGGTACTAGATTCGTGATAAAACTTGTGTTGTTTCCAAGGGAAAACAAGCTGCTCCTTGAGGGAAAGGAAAGTATGATTTGCCTGCATAATATGCGGGCCAGATCTAAATTTTTTCAATGTGGTTATCCTCATGTGAAAGTAGACAGGATTCAAATTCAAAATCCCCTTCTGTACAGCTTTTGGCAAGTCTTCGTCTAAGTCAAGTTTACTTTGGTACTAGTACAAAATTCCAAAGTTCAAGACTCTTTGAGAGCTTGTAGGAAATCAGGGGATGGCATACAAGAAACAATCTTGGCATGCTGGTAAGGATCTGAGTGACAAAAAATTTGATCGTAGGATCACATGTTGCAGTTCAATACAATCTCTTCAGCTGGTGCTTCAATACAATCACTTAAGGAGAACATGATCGAATCTGGTTGTCCACGGTCGGCTGAGATCAATTTTGGTCCTGATCAAATCCGGTCGTCAACAGTCGGCGGAGATCAAATTTGGTTGCCTGCTGCTGCTCCCGAATAAATCTGGTCGCTCGGAGATGGCTGAAATCGAATCCGGCCGTCCGTGGACAGCCGAGAACAACAACAATATGAGAAGCGAAGAAGGTTTGAAATCACAGATAGTTGAGAACATTTCAGAATTGCATTTAGAAAAGAGCATTAACATTAGGTTGATCCAAATGGAGGTCACATAGATTCTACTGACATCTTCGATCCGGCCACCATGTTCGTTCTTTTTTTGTTCTCTTTTTGGGAGAACGTGGGACATTGCACCGGGCCCCCAATATGCATGTAGTGATTGTCCAACAATGAATCTTTTTGTTATTGGAAACATACATGCTCCAAGGAGGGCAACATGCTTAATAGTAGTTCAAATCGACACCTGATTATTCTTGTGGTTGTGAACACACATGGACATTGGTAGCGAACTGCACCCTTACCGCAATTTTCATACCTATGGTCTGAGACTTCATTGAGCCTGTGCGTAACTTGCTTTATGTAACTACTTAGGTTCTTCGACTGGGATATATGACTTTCCATAACTTGCAGATGTGGATGGAGTTACATCTGGATGTGCAGTTTGTTGCTCATCTGAAAGACCGTGAATGGCAATCTTTCTCTTAACCGAGCCAATGCCACAAGGACACAAACTTCACATAACACAATCAATCCATGTGGGTCTGAACAATGTAATGAAATTTCGCTCCATCTAAATTCCAGTGGGAACCAAAATTGGGATGCTTTCCACCAATTATCCCCTTTACCTGTACAACCTTTTGATCAATCCAGCCGGCTGAACCAAAGAAGGATGCCAACAGTGAGCTCAAGCTGCCCCAGAAACCCATCCAAAATCTCATCAAAACCCATAAGACTCTAGAGCCATTTGATGGGATGGAGGACTTTCCAGAGGATTTAATGGGGGTGATGAGACTGGTGTCGGATATGTGATTCAGGTCATCCATGGGGTTCGATATCTCGGCCATGTTGAGGCACCCATACTTCTCCGTTACAAGGGCTTTGAATGTAATTGTTTATTGACCCCCTGATGGCATGTGATATGCATCATTTGATTAGCTTTTTTAGACAATCTATGTTATTTTTTCTACTTCCTCATTCTTTTGGGTTCCCTCTTCCTTTCACTCTCCTTTTGCCTCCATTTCTTTAATTCTCACTTTCCTCTCACATCTACATTATGGTTGATTGTGTGTACCCTCTCCTTTTCATAAATATTGATTTTGTGCTTATTTGTACATTAATTGATCAAATTTTTGTACAAACATGTGTGAAAGAGGGTATTGAACTTGCAGGTACTATGTGAGGGAGCTCTAATTCTTCTCACACTATTGATATTTAAAATGTAATATTCACACAAATTAATAACCCTAAATTTAGAATAAATTTAATGTTTGTACACTGAATTTTGACATTGCACGTTTTGCTTGAATCTTTAGTTTGAGTTGAAAGTATGAAATTTGATGAAAGGAATAAAATGATTCTATGTGACTAAAGAAACATCATGCGTGAAATGTTCAAATTTAGTTTTATTAACAAGCATAACCATGAATGAACCCACAAAAAGTGTGCATTGAAACCCAAATAAATGGACTATCAAGTTGTTACATCCTTGTTTTCAAATGCATATGCATCATTTGATCCAAGCTTTGTACATCACTTTCTTGTTTCAATTAGAATGTCTTGCAATTAGGTTTTGTTTGAGGTCTATGTGTGCTTGTTTGTTGGGGAATGGTGGATGTGCCAAGAGCAAATCCTTCTTATGGGTGCAAAGTGTTTCTAGAGTGGGTGAAAAAGTGGATTTATTGTTGCAATGATCAACAAAATAGTTAGTAAACCTAACAAACCATTGCGGAGAATTGAATAAAAGATGTAAATATAAAAATATTTCATCAAGGCTGCAATGTGTAGTTAGATATATGGCACATCCATGTAATTACAAACAACAAAATCATGTTGTAGGTGGTAAAGGGCTAATCACTACATTAAACAAATTAAGAGGTTCGACAATAACTAGGCAAAAATAGTCACTTTTTTTGGAAAATAGAAAGCTTGAAAAGTGGTGGTTGAAATATTGAGAGACAAACAATTGGAATGTGACATTTTCTCCCAATATGCTTCTAATTAAAGACTTGGTCAATTTCACAATTACATTGTTTTGATCTAAACTATGGAACATCTTGGGTGCAAAGTTTGACCCTTTGCAAATGCTTTAACATGGGCTGAAATTTTTGATCTTGTAAGAGTTAAGAAAGATTGGACTACATAGTAATAACAAAGAAGATCAACTAAGACAACACCATGACAAAGTTGTGATTTTGAAAATTATCCAATCTAAATAATGGGCCTTTCACATTTTAAGAATTGGGTGGCCCTTGAAAACTTTATCTCCTATAGCTAAGGGAAACTTTTTACCCTATGCTACAAAAAAACAACAATTTTGACTTCCTTGTGCATCATATCTTTTACCCGAATAAAGCCATAAAATAGCTTGATTGGTTAAAACTGGGAATCTGGATACCTACCTTGATTTCTTTTTTTTATTTTATTTTTATTGGGGAAGCAGACCCTATTAATGAACTATTGGCACTAGTGTTGGGCATGTATTAAAAAAATGTGAAAACCAGAAAGGGTTTCAAGTTGGTTCTCAATTTGAAACCCTTAGGGTATCACATTGATTAATGCCTTTTATGAAATTTCAATGTAGGGTTTTATGTAATGTGAGAATTGGGCCTTTGAAACCTTGATCAACTGTATATTTATATTTTATTGAAACCTTGACATGGTATAAAAAAAATTTAGGGTTAAAGTTTTAAGTCTCAGAATTAATTAGGTAATTAGTAGTCAGTAGGGTTTAATGTTTATTGTTTAGTCAATAGCAAATAGTTAGTTTAGGATTTAATTAGGTTCAGGTTTTAACTAGTAAATGGCATTGCTTGTTGCTTCATATAAAGCAAGTGTTTCGAAGTTTTTTTTTCAATGTGTGAGTTTTTTGCTATTTTCTTTATTTTTTGTTTGTTGTTTAAATTAATTAGTTTGATTAGTTGCTTTGGTTAATAGTTAGTAGTTGTTGCTTACTGTTCCTTGTTCAACATTCTTTGCTTGGTGCTCTTTGTTCAATGTTATTATTCTTCATGTCGCTCTTTACTTGTTCAATATTATTATTCTTCCTATTGCTTTTTGCTTGTTCGATGTTGTTGCTCTTCTTACTGTTCCTTTCTTAATGTTGTCACTCCTCTTATTCCTCCTTGCTCAATTTTGTTGTTTTTCTTGTTGCTTTTTGCTTACTTGATGTTGTTACTCCTTGCTTGTTTGATGTTGTCACTCCTCTAATTGTTCCTTGCTATCTCGACATTGTTGCTTCTTGTTTGTTTGACGTTGTTATTTTTTGCTTGTTCAATGTTGTTCGACATTATTATTTTTCTTGTTGCTCCTTGCTTATTTGACACTATTGCTTTTCTTGTTGCTCCTTGCTTGCTTGACGTTAACATTGTTCAACACTATTGTTATTCTTATTGCTCCTTGCTTACTTAACATTGACATTGCTCGACACTATTGCTTTTCTTGTTATTCATTGCTTGCTGGATGCTACTTGACGTTATTGCTCTTCCTTTTCTTGTTCCTTACTTAATGTTGCTCCTCTTCTTACAACATTACAAATTAAAATTTGAGATAATAAAATTTACAATAATTGGTATGTGAAAACTAGCTTTGAAAACCAACTGGTATAAGATGTGTGAAAACCGATGGTTTGAAACTTGGGTGAAATTATTTTTTGCAAATTTTTGAAACCTTGCTTGGGTCCTTAAAAAATGAAAATAAATTTTAAAATAAGAACCAAGTTGGGTTTTTCAAAACATTTTTAATACTCGGATTTGGTGGTTTTCAAAAAAACTAGATAACCACCCAACACATGTTCCTTTGTGCAAGTTCAACTCACACAAGGTGAAACTTGCACTAGGACAATCATGGTGGGGGACACCATGGTAATGTAGGAAGTTGAAGCCATGGCAAAAACTGGGGTTCAATTCCTTAGTTCATCTTACAGATGGGGCCATGGGGTTTCAAGATCAAAACTTGGGACAAGTTACTAACTTTATTCAGGATAAACTTGGTTTGTTCCTTGGGGCAATTTAAGGTTGTCTTAGTCACCTTGCAAAACCTTTTGGGGCAAGTTGATGTTATTTTAACATTTGTTGCCTTGAATTGTTTTTTAGGGTAATCTAAGGTTATTTCAAGACATCACTTGGTGTTTTTCTTTGAGATGCCCAAGATGACTAGAAGTTGTCTCAAGAGTGACTTTTTGCAATTGAACCATGAATCACAACAAGGGACATGGGTGACAAGGCCTTGAACTTTGGGATGTTCACATTTTCAACTAAGTCTTAGTCTTATTTTATTGAATTTAGATTTAGTTGGCAAGTCAAGTTCAAATGGGTTTGGAAGGTTCCATGCGAACCTTGTGTGTCAAGATGTGTACATAGCTAGGAGTTAAAAGTTAGGTGCTACGAAGAGCTCAACAATGTGACAACATGAAGGATGAACAAAAGGGCATCACAACCAACAAAAATTTCACCTGCACATTAATGAGTTTGAACTTAAAACATTATATGGTTTTAATGTCCTAGCAAGTGCTATACCACTAAGCCATCACCCATGGGGTACACCTACCCTAACTATCATGTAGCCACCTTCTTATAACTTTTACGTAGTGTCACTACTAGAAATTTTGGGTTTTGCAACTGTCGCATGCAACTAAAATTCAGTTGCATGCGACACGTGCAACTGCAAATTTGTGTAGTTGCATAGGACATGCAGTTGCATGGGACATTACGTATGCAACATGTATATATGGTGTTAGTATACATGTTCATACATACATACCAATCCAATGTAGTTGCACCTTATGTGCAACTTTCTTTGCAACTACATACAACTAATCAAAATATGACACATGTTTAAAAATTAGACAACTAGCTTGTGGACAC
>Ga0116231_10005696_pt1 | contig 24381 bp, 22 predicted proteins | sample S1TSphgellanicum_2_FD_89695 | JGI IMG/M metagenome (GOLD analysis project Ga0116231, IMG submission 89695) | Host-associated microbial communities from peat moss isolated from Minnesota, USA - S1T2_Fd - Sphagnum magellanicum MG | ecosystem: Host-associated > Plants > Peat moss > Unclassified...
GGAGGAGAAGGGGGGGGGGGGGGGGGGGGAGGGGAGGGGGGGGGTGTGCATAGGAAGTACTTGAAAAAGGCAAGTAGTAATAGCGAGCAATTAGCAAGGTAAAGCACCAAAGCGCAATGATGGGGCAGCAAGGTAGAACATCAAGGCGCAATGGCAGGGTAACAAGGCATAAGTAACAAGGTAGGGAAACAACAATGGGGGGGGTGGGGGGGTTAGGAGGTATTTGAAAAAGGCGAATAGTAACAGCCAACAACTAACAACTAGCAAGGCAGAACACCAAAGCACAATGGCAGGGCAATAAGGCACATCGATCGACAAGGTAGAATAGCAAGGCATGATGGCAAAACATCAAGGTGCAAGTAGCCATGCATGAGTAGCAAGGCAATGAAAGCAAGGCGCGAGTAGCAGGGCATGAGAGTGAGAGCAGCAAGGTGTAAAAACAAGAGCAGTAGGGTGCAAGAGTGAAAGCAGCAAGGTAACAAGGTGTGAGCAATAGGGTGTGAATAGCAAGGCGCAAGAATAAGAACAACAAAGTGTGAGTAATAAGCACAAGCAACAAGGCATGAAAGTAAGAGCAACAAGGCACAAACAACAAGGTGGGACGTGAGAGCAATAAGGTGTGACAACGAGAACAACAAGGTGGCAATGACAAGCAACAAGGCAATAAGGCAGAACAACAAAGTAAAAACAACAACAAAAACAACAATGCTAAAAGAAAAAACAACAAAAAACTTTAATTAGAACTAAAATGCATAATGAACATGAGACATAACCCTTTTATGCAATTTTTTAGGGTTTGCAAAAAGGAGCCATTAGAAGCAGTGCCTCCAACCTAACCCCAAGTTTTCATGAGGGCAGCTAAACCCTGAGACCTAGACCTAGGTAAAGGGTTAAACCTTACTTGGTTCTTAGTTTTTGTTTTTTTGGTTTTTTAAAATTTAGTTTTCACATCCAATTCTCACACACGTGAGAATTGGTAGTCCGGTTTTCATTCAAGGCATCATTCAAGATGATATCCTAAGGGGATTAGACTAAGATGTTTAGGTGATGCCCAAAGGTATTTGTGATACTTGCCGAACACTAGTTAAAACTTAGGTGGACTAAGGGTTTTCCTTTTCTCTTTATTGTGACTTTGGGCCCAAAGAGATAGAGAGGAAATAATACTACCCATTTAACAACCTCTTTTCAACCAAAAAGAAAAACACCCAAAAAAAACAAAACAAAATAAAACCCTCATTCCATTGGGGTGAGAGAGTATGGAAGGCAAGTTTGTCGATTACCCAGTGGAGTATTGTGCCTTTTTCTTTAGTATATGACAATTGCAATGGATTTTTCACTCATATAATTTCTAGGCCCATTAGAAATGAGGAATACTGAACAAAAATTTGGTTACTGCCATTTTGACATTTTTGTTTTACGACATGATCACATTTTGACCCATTCCACCTAGGAAAAAACCCTTAAAAAATGTGCTTGAATAGGGCACCAACCCCGATTATGTTCATCATTGGGCGGGTATCACATTCAAATAGCATAGCATCTAGACTAAGGTATCAAAATACTTTCATATCATCCAATGATCAAATTTTGCATGAATACCAAAGTTTTTAATCATGTGAAAAATTTCATGTATGGCAATTTTCATTATATGTTTGTGAAGGAAATTAGACTACCTATTTTATGATGGCCAACTTTATGATAGGTTCAAAGGCATAATGAGATGAAGGATTAGGTCTACCCTAACCCTTGTAATCAACATTCATTGAAAGGGTTGGACACATTGAAATTACAATTGCATTTTTTTCATTTGAAGTATATATAACCCATATATGTGCATAGTACCTATACATGGATTGTGATATAAGTTATTCCAAACAACCCTAAATAAACAACACATAATATGAACACTTCTCCCTAAACAAGGCTTAGTTATTGGAGAAGCTTAAACCTAAATAACCCTAAACAACACATCCATATTTATGAAATTGAAGTTTGAATTTAATTAAACATATTTACCTTTGAAAGGATTATCTTCTCATTTCTTTTCATTCTTGTTACTTTTCGTTTTTTATTTGTGTGGTTAGGTTGCAAACCATCATTACATCAATATATAATATAAAGTAGTGTTACATCCATCCCACTCAATGAGTTGTTTTTCGCTATTTCATGAAAGTTTTATGAGAAAAAATTGGAAAAAAGTGTAAAATGTGTTGTTTCAGAAAAAAAATTCATGGAATTGAAAAATTGAAAAAATAATTACTAATATATTATATTTTGTGTACCCACCAACCCTTTTGAGGGAATTTAGAAATAAAATGATACAACATTCATTAGGGTTTGGAACATGACTTTTTGGCATCTCCCCCCTCCCTTCCTTCCCTTGGGCTATTGTACATGGCACCTGCAACAACTACTCTCTTTGAAACTTGCACACAAATTATTTAGAGGGAAAAGGAAGTTTGTTGATTCTCTTAAAAGCACTCCAAAAAATTCCTTCAATTTCAAGAAATTTCAAGTAGAGTGTCAAATAAGACCTGGAAGTACACATCAGGTAAGGTGTCAGCCTCTTTGTACAATAAGAAATAATTAGTGTGGCCTGTTCTCGGTCCCAAGTGTGAACCGAACCTTGGCATTAGAGCTAAATTGTGAAAGAACTATTTAAAAATTTAAATGAATTTTTAGTGATAATTTTTTTTCTTCTCAAAATTCAACTCATGGAGGCTTTTCAATAGTGTACCATGAACTTGCCCCCAAATTCCCTAAAATATTTAATTTTGTTTTTTAAAAGAAAACTTTCCATAAAATTGCTCAATATTCAATAACTCTTGCACAATAGGTCTAAACATTACCAAACCACCTCAATTTCCATAACTGAAGATATACTTGGACATTTTGGAAGCCATTTAAGTGGTCCATTTAATTCCGAAGTTACTAGTTATGCCCTCAAGAGCTTCCAAAATAAATAAATAAATAAATAAAATTCCAAAATTCCACATACTAGAGAGAGGGATGTATATCATGGAATCTGCCATGTATGCATAGGCTGGGCGAGAATCCTATGTACATGGCCTGTTCTTTGGCATTTAAAAGGGCAGGGAACAGCTTGGGAACACACAAGACCTACAATGGGAACATGGTAGAATCTGCCGGCCGCAAAATTGGCAAGGGGGGGTTGATTCCACAGAATTCAAGAGTCATACACCTTTTACATTATTTGAAAGCCAAATTCCTCATAGTCTTTCCATAAAGTCCATAAAAAAGGGCCCAATATATTATTATCATTCCCATAATTTTCATTTGTGTTCCCAACATTTTTATGATAAAAACACAACTCTTCCAATGATGTTTCTAAGCAAATTTAGTGAATGTTCCCAAAGCTCTCTTATCATTTGTTTTCTAAAGTCTCTATGGTTTTAAACTTTGAAGATGGAAGGGAACATGGAAAATGTGGTAAAGTAACTGCAAACCGAGCCCACAATACTAATTTTCAAAATTATAAATTTTTTGAACTAGAACCACCAAACAAAGGCCCATATGGTAGTTTAATTAAGATTTTTTTCTATTATTTAATTAAGTGCATTTTGCATTCAATTTACTTAACCAAGTTATGTGGTTTTCTTATTCTCCATGATTTTGTTTGAACTTGCACTCCTTTGTTCCCATTGATGTTTTCAAAGCTTGTCATCATGTTCCCATCTACAATCCTATTTTTGTTTCCCATGGGTGTTCCAAAGATGCCTTTGAAATTTCCCCCATAAATGACAAACAAAAAGAACCATGCATTCAAAAAAAAAAATGAAAAGAAAATTTAAAAAATAGCTACAAAAAGAAGGTAGGAAAAAAACTTGGAGGCATGCTCTTTAACTCCACACACTAAGGAAAGAAAGTGGGTGTGAAAGCTTTGGACAAGTCGCTTGCACAAGCTCAACAACGAAGGTGGTTAGTGAAAAACGAATCATTTTTGAATTTTGAACTTGCCTTGAATTTCTTACCTTCACATGGCTTGAACTTAAGAGGAGGCGACCCACATATCCTTTTCATATATTTTGAACCTCTCCATGGGGATTACATTGAAATAATTTTAAAATTTTAGTTCTCAAAAGGAAGTCTTGAAAACTTGCAAGCTTGTAATTTCTTCATATGAATTGTGATTGAAGAGTTTCTAACTATTAAATTGTAGCTTCAATGAGATCTTTCTAACATTATGTTACTTGCTTCCATCACAAGTCAATTAACCTCCAATGCTTAGGTTTTAGTAGATAGGAGTTTAACGAATCAAACTACCAATTTGACTATCAATCATTTTTTGATCATGATTTTTAGCTCACATTTTCTAATGGAGAATATGAGTTCATTTTTTATATTTATGCTTTGAAAGTTTTCAAGGCATATTAAAATTTTGATTTTGGGCAAGGTTTACCCCATGCACATTTGTCCCAAAAATTTGAGACGCTCCATGATTCTCAAAGTGGATGTTCATCATAGGAATTCCAGGAATGTTTCCTTTTCACTCATTCAATGTGTTTAGGCCTTTTTCTTGCCTTCGTTTATTCCTAACCCATTTCCTCTTTGTTTTGGATGTGAGCTCAAAGTCAAGGTCACGTCAAAACATTTATGAGAATTTTTTAAAATAATACCATCTACCCAATTAGAATTGAAAAATGATTTACCAAATGTTTGCAACCACTACATGAATGCATAGTGCACATTGGTATGGTTGGACAATATCTTTTTGAAGAAATAAGATAAACTTATAATCATGTTTAATGCAAAAATTAATAAAAATTAATAAGAAAGGTGCATGTCCAATAACTATTTTGGAGAATAGAAATTGGGAATGGATGGATGAACAATGCTCTAAGGGCTTAAAACACCCAATTTTCCTTATTATGTCGTTGATTAACATTGAAACCCACAAGATCCCCACCACCTAATTTTCTTGTCATGTCTAACCATATGGTTATTGAACACCTCATTTTCTTGTCATATCCAACCATATGGTCATTGAACACCTTTCAAAAGATGATTCTAAGTTAAGGTAGAAGCCCTTAGATTTGTCAATTGTACCCTATCCCACACTTTATTGTTAAGCCTTATTATTATACAAATCTTTTGGGAATGCATAATTGTAGTAATGAGTTGGTGTAGGGCTGTTTTAAAAGCCCCACAATAAGGTTGAAGTTGTGATTTAAAAAAAGATCCATTTGTTTAGGATGATTAGTATGTAGTTTAAGATGATAGCCAATCTTTCTTTTTACTTATTTGTCAAATTGCAAGAAAAAAGTGTTTTTTGGGGGAGGGCATCACCCCATTCATGTCTACTTGCTACATATTTAAGAGTTCTCTAGACAAAAAATCACCAATTAAGTCTAGATCTCCTTAAGGATGCTCACCATTCTAACTCCATCCCCAAAATGAAAAACAAAAGACTAATGACAACCTCTTTGTTTAGGGTGGCTTGGCAAGCTATTTAACAATAGCCAAATTCTTAAAGGCTAGTCCTCTCCCCCCACCGCATCCCCTACCCCTCCCCCTTGCCCCAATGCCTTTCATCTTAAGGGATGAATTGAGTCTCAAATTTGATTTCTTGATGGACACATCATAAAGACATTCTTTGATGCATGGGTCCATTAAGTTTGATATTAATTTGTGGAGTTTTATGGTTGGAAACAGGTCCAACATTGGACTTTTGAATTGTGAATAGAACTATAAAATGTAGAAGGGCCATACCATAATTTTTATTTGATTTTTTCTAGTAACTACATTTCAATATACATCACACATCTATACCTCAAATATATCATATATCATATTGCCTTGTATAACTTAAAACAACATTAAAATTGTAACTAAAGCAAAAATCATACAAGAAGGAAATAAAATATGATAACTAAAAAATTAATTAAATACATCTTTGAGATAAATGAAGTATTGAATCATTTGCTTCCTCTTCATGTAGACTTTTAAGTTCTAGCCTTTTAAACTAGTTCCAAACTACTAAATGTTTTTTTTCCCCTTTATAGAGGTGTGTTTGAACATCATCTATTTCTCACCATGAGATCTAAGCTACTTATGACATTCAAGATGTTGTAGATCCATGTGAATGTGTAATCATTGGCTAAAAGCATGGCCTAGTTTTCCCCTTTCCAATTTAATGCTTGTAGTAAATTAATTCACAAATGGATTTGCACAATATGTTTATCATTTGTGTATTTTTTTTCATTCTCTTATGAGTTTTTTCACCTTTACATATATGTGGTTTAATTTGTTCCATCTCATTTAGAAATTCTACAATGATCTTGAAAACGATTCTAAGATTGAAGACCAACCAGATTTGTGTTTGGAGAGCTCAAACACAAGAAGCTATGCAAATCAAGCCTCATAAGCTTGATTACAATGGGTGGAATTTGAAATATGATGAATGTTCAACACATAGCATCGTAAAATACTCTTGTAGGTCATTGAATTTATTGTCCCTTTTGCGAGGGTGTCACCATAATTCAACACTAAACATCACTTGACACCAAACACAAGTTTATATACTAGACCAACATTGGATCATACCAACCAAGAGTCATTATATCAATAACATGACGACTTACTCGCGTCATGTTACCAAACTTTCTCAAAGTCTCGAATATGAACCTTCAACCATTCTCACCTGTCACAAACTCTGAAAGTTGTGCAGATCTCACCCCTGAATCATGGGAGGATGAAACTCAATTTACCACAAAAATTGGTGGAAAAACTAGTTTAGGTCCCAATTATGTTGCTTCATAAAATTTTCATTCCAACTTACCCCTTTGATAGCCCATTATGCTGAAACTGGCTGTTCTCCCCCCCCCCCCCCCAATCGAGAGATTCTACAGATAACTCTAACATAAGAGAACTAAATCAGAAAGAAGAACCACCAGAAGGCAAAAAGTAATAGAACCAAAGTCCACTAGAAACCCTAAACCTAACTAACCATCTAGAAGCCCAGACTAATCCTTCACTTCATCACACCTCACCATATAAACCACTTGGACACAATCATCTGGAATTATCACAACCATAAAATTTTGTGAGAGGCCCAGGTGACTGATTCACAGATGGATTATTAGCAAATTGGAAAAGTCCATTTTATTCAATCATCCACATCTTGTTTCCAGAAGTTCATACCAGTCTCCTGAGAAATACTAAAACTATGACCTATTGAATTACAACACTCTTTTCTATTGAATTAGACACTCACTCTTTTCTGTCGGCAAGGCAACCCTTGCATATACGAATAGCTAACAATGTTCACAATGCAATTCAAGAGTGTCTTCCGGGAAGGCAAAAGATGGTTTCACCACCATCTGTCAACAGTAGTACTGTGTAGTCAGCTAGTCTCAATATCATGTGATGTTCGGGATATTACAATGTCAATCTGTGTTGACGTGAGCAAGTGTGCTGCTGATTTTTTTTTTTCCCTGCAAGAATTTCAACCTTCCCTACAGATTTTCTCTTTTGCTTCAGGGAAAATCATCTATGCTAATTGTAGTGGCATGTCATTTCTGTTGATGTATACTGACGAATTGTGCATAGGCAGATTTGGGATTTGACATTAATGATTGGTGGCTCCCTTTCTCTTGCACTTGTCCATCGTTGATGAAAGCTATGGTGTCCACATTCCGAATAGTTGAAAGCCTGGAATTCCCAAAGATATGATTGAGAGATAAGCAACAATCCATCATCCTTCATGAATACACACACATCTCCTCTCTTGTGAGGTCCATAAAGATTTACAAATTTTGAGCAACCTGCTGATGTAAAGCAACTTATGACCAACAGGCAGTGAAACTATGCCACTGCCAAACTTGTGAACTCTTTCTCACCCAAATAACTGCATTGGTTTAGGGTTCAGGGTTCAGGGTGCAGAGATGCTCACCGATGGGCAATGAGGACAGTAGTTCGGCCTCTCATCAAGCTGTCAAGTGCAGCTTGTACAACTCGCTCCGACTCAGAGTCAAGAGCACTTGTGGCCTCATCAAGTAACAGAATTGCAGGATCCTTAAGGACAGCACGGGCAATAGCCACTCTTTGCTTTTGGCCACCAGAGAGCTGAACCCCCCGCTCTCCCACTGCTGTTTTGTACCCATTGGGTAACGCACTTATGAAGTTATGTGCATTGGCAGCCTTAGCTGCATTAATCACCTCTGATTCTGAAGCCCCTTCTCTTCCATAGAGGATATTCTCATATATGGTTGTGGCAAACAGTGAGGGTTCCTGTTGCACAAGACCTATGTGTTGCCGCAGTTGCCTGAGCTTGACTGTTCTTATATCCTTGCCATCAACTGTCACCACCCCTGCTACTGGATCATAGAACCTTGCAATAAGCGCAATCACCGAACTCTTCCCTGCAAACACATTGGGAAATGTCACTTGTGAAAATGGAGCTTCAAGAATTCAAAGTTTCAATGGAAGAAACCATGAATGAAAAAGCCTACCTCAATTCTCAACAACTAGGTATACTTCAAGAGAAAGCTGGTATTTATTTTCTACCTGATCCACTGGCTCCAACTAGTGCAAGACTTTTGGCTGCTGGGACTCTCAAGCTAAAGTCTTTGAAGATGTATGATTCAGGTCGTGATGGGTATGCAAAGGTGATATGTTTCAGCTCAACTTCACCCTTCACTTCACTCACTTCTGAAGCATTCTCATCGTCAGGGTCAATCTCTGTCTTCCGATCAATAATGCCAAAAATTGACTTCAATGCCTGAAACGGTTCAATTTCACACATAAATCACAAATCAGTGATGGTTCATCACCTGGAACACAAATGTCTGAAAAGAACCTCCCAATTGATCTTTCTCTCCCTCATGCCTTTTTGTGCCCTAACAAATCCATCATGGTTCCTTCACTCAATCATAACTCCCAACAACAATAGTTAGGATAACTCTTTTGAAGAATGGATCTGGTGCTTTTACCTGACCACAGTTCATGACATCAGAAGCACTTGTTAATGTCTCAGCAAGTAGGAGTGCTGAGAACATAACTATGATGACGCACTTCACAAGGTGAGCAAACCCATCAATACCAAATATAACCCTTTTCTTAATCAGCACAGAAGCATAATACATGGTAAGCCCATAGGAGCTGAAGATAAAGAATTGGGACAGCCCGTAAAAGAACCCTGCTATCTGGCTACGACTTTGTGTCCTTTTCTTGGGCTCCTCAAGCTCAGCAACAAAGAGATCCAAAACTTTTTCTTCTGCCCCAAACGCAGCAACTGTGCGGATGTTGCTCACTGCATCTGTTGCAACCATGCTTGCTTGTGCATAACATTTTGCCAAATCCCCACCAAATCCTTTCAGAAACAATGCCTGCAAAAACAGTGTTTTGGGTCATTGTAGAAACATTTGGTAATTTTGCCTGGAATCTGGATCTTGAGTTTCCTTGCCCACTGTTTCTTAGTCATTTTGTTTGTGGGTTTATAATCAGGCACGTCCCAATGGGCTATTATCCTAAATTGCAAGCAACTGGAGCATGGAACATTGTGGCATCAATCTCTCACAAATGGTCTGCAAAAGTTGCTAATGATGTGACAGAATCTCTACCTAGTGGCACTTACATCCAAAAACAACAATTGGTTGGACCTGGCTCAGAACCACCCCACTGCTCAGCCGGGGTCCTCAAGATGGCCATTTTTCAATACGTGACAAGTCTTCCTCGTGTGAAGTAAACTTATGCAGCTGATTTGACACCAGATAAAAGTTGAGCTTTTCTAAAAGCACTAGCTCTAATTAACAGACAAATTCCATCACTTATTACAAAGCATTTACAGATCTTCCAAAACTCAAAATCTTCCATGAGTTCAGTAGGATTCTTGCTACATACCTCACCCACAAATCCACCAATCATAAGGGGATAGGAACAGAGCAGAACAGCAGCAAGACGTGGTTGGAAGTAAAAGGCAAGGCCAAAAGCACCCCCGATGACTGCCAACGATTGGAGGACCATTGACATCCGATCTCCTATTGCAGTCCTCACTGCCACTGCATGTATGGCCAGTCGTGATGCAAGTAGGCTACTATTGTTCTCATCCCTATCAAACCAGCCTATCTCCTGCCGCAGTATTGCTACAACAAATACAAAAAATGCAAAACTTCTCCTCAGAAAGTGCACAGATCAAACAACTTCACATATAAAAATATGAATAAAAGACAAAACCACCACATGTTAGTAGTGAAGCATATGTTAGGTTTAGGGTCATTGCAGATCCTTTTACCAGAGAACATTTTTTCTCGAACACGAAGAGTCATTCGCTCCCCCATAAGTTCGAAGGCATATGAGTGCAACAGAAATACAATGACTGAAATAGGGATCGCGATTGTCATGTAGATGCAGATCTTGTCAACTTCTTGTTGAATGTTACTCGAGGTATACAAGCTGACAAGGACTGTACTCATCACCAACCCTGTGAAGGGAGACTTCCAGCCCGATAGTATGGCATTTACAGACCCAAGCAGAGCATAATGCCATTCTCTGGCATTGAGTTTAATCAGCCGCCATGTTGAAGGACCCTCAATATGCTCAGTGTCTTCAAGGTTCTCATATCTTGGCAAGTAAGTCCCATCCATCTCCAGCCTTGACTCACTCCGCCTGATGCTTAACTGCTGACTCCATCGCAGAGAAACCGATCTGGCTGAATGCCGTCTGATACAATTTCACTCCACAGAAAAATGAGATCTCATTTCCTGTCAAACTAGATTGCTACACAAAAACCAAATTTGGAAACCATTCTTCATATTTTGAGTGTGCTTAGTCCCTTGAACTTGTGCTTGCCTGGAGCTCCATCAGCACACATTCATAGAGTGTAACACACTCACCAGGCCAGCTGGGTTCAAGAAATTTTCAAAGTTCTTTGAGATGTAAGGAACCCACATATGGGGGCTGCACAGGTTCTCAGCCCTGTTCACACAGGCTACCACCCTTGTTTGTACCTGTGAAGCCCCTTCCTTTGTCTAGGTGCCTTCTCCTACACGTAAAGAGCTGCCCAATTTTATCTAGTGTATTTTGGGGACACTCACCCAGCAGAAGATGTCATGGGAACTTCTGAAAAATCTGAAAGGTCCCCACTGGGCTGTCCACTGGGCCTTCCAGATTTCAGAAGTTCCTTTTCCGCATTTTTTCCAGACAACATTGGATGTTTCTTTATGCATGTGAAGGGTCAAGCTTTAGACCCTTCCAGATTTTCAGCTCCTCCATTTGGCCTACTGGCAACATGGTGGGAGCCTCAAATCTGGAGGGGTCTAAAGCTAGACCTTCTCCTATACTTTTGTCACACATGCAAACATGGCCAACAAAACTTATCAACAACTATTATGTTGCTGATTCGTGTTCAAAATTACCCACTTGCTTGACTTGGACACCTGTCTTGAAAGTGATGCACCCAGCTCTGAGGAAAAGTTGGGCTCTTCAGGCACTGTCACTTGCACATTTGCTTGCAATTTCACAAGTTTCGAATACAAACCATTCTCCCCTCTCTCTGCAGAATATCCCCATGGCCAAAAAAATGGGAGAAAAATCCATCCAGGTTGTCAAAGAAACTCTCCAAACTTCAGACAGTTCCTAAACTCCTGAAACACAAACATTGCACTTGTACCTACCCCACAGCTGCCGATCATAGATCTCAACCAGAGCAGCAAAATAACACTACACATGGAATATTCAGAAAACATATGAGTAACAAAGCAGCTATCCAGAATGTGTCAATTGGGAGAGGATGTCAAGGCTGACCTAGCAGTTCATCATGAGTGCCAGATTCAGCAACCCGCCCATTTTGCATGACAAATATTTTATGCACATTTCGGATAGTTGACAGGCGGTGGGCAACCAAAATCGTGGTGCGTCCAACCATTGATTGGTCTAGGGCTTCTTGCACAATTTGCTCAGACCCAGAGTCGAGAGCACTTGTCGCCTCATCCAAGAGAAGAATCGATGGGTTTTTCAGCATGGCCCGAGCAATTGCCACTCGCTGTTTCTGACCCCCTGACAATAACACACCTCTCTCACCCACCTGTGTCCACACCAATTGTTATAGAATTGTTAAGGACAGAGGATTCCTTATTTTTTTGTTTCTTGGGAATTGAGCAGTCAGTAGGCTGGAAGGCACACTGTTGGACTGGATTACACCTACCTTAGTATTATATGCATAGGGTAGCTTGCTGATGAAATCATGCACATTTGCTGCTTTGCAAACCTCATGAATCTCATCCATGGTAGCACCATCTTTGCCATACAATATATTCTCTAGTATGCTTGTTGCAAACAACACTGGCTCCTGATTCACCAACCCTATTTGGCCTCGCAACCACTGCAGCTGGAGGTTCTCAAGATTGTGACCATCTAAAAGCACTTCACCTGGAGAAAATGCAAAGTAACACACTGATATAAGCTTCTAAACCAGTTCTCATGTTTGACTGAATGCAAGCAAATAAGTGTGCCATCTGTGCTTGTTCCATTACTTAAAAAGAATACTCCCAACAACCTTGGTGAAACCCTAACCTCCAAGATGGACAAGAGTGGCTGAAAACATGATTCAAAGTCTTTGGAATTCCTTAGTGGATTATGAATCCCTCCCAACCTTCAGCAATTGGAATATGAATCCTTCAGCCAAAATTTTGCAGAGGAATAGCTAGCTCACCAGAAGAAAAACATCCAGACAAAGATCAATTACATTCCAAAAATGCTGGAGCAAGTTGTGCAGACACTACGTCATGAGTGATGTGTACCTGAGGTAGGATCATAAAATCTTTCGATAAGTGATATGACAGTACTCTTTCCCGAGCCACTGCTGCCAACAATTGCCACAGACTTCCCAGCTGGGATGGAGAGACAAAGTTTGTCAAACACTTGTGCCTCAGGTCTGGATGGGTATCTAAAAGACACATTGCAGAACTCAATGTGGCCATTGACTTGAGACAGGACCTTGCCCTTTCTGAAAGAACTGATTTGCTGTTGATCCTGTTTTCGGTTTATCATTTCCAGAATGTTGTATGCTGCTGCTTTCGCTTTTGCAAACATGGGTAAAGTGGGTGCCACTTGACCCAAAGCCCTGGGCACATATGGCAGCAGCAAGATTATTTGCCATCTGATTAGATCCTCTGTCAATCTAATGAACCAATCACAGATTGGTATATACCCAGAACATATCCTCAAGAAAAAAGACTTGGGATGCAAGGTATAGTGCCTTTTCATGCACTGCATGGAAAACAGGTTGACAGGAATTGGGAAGAACAATTCTTACAGGCCACTTATGACAGCGTTGACGACAGTTGTCATGGCTACAGCTCCATTTGCTGCCCCTTTGATCACTAGTTTGCTTGCATACCAGAACAGAAGTGCCCAGATTCCAACAAGAGCACCATGCATGATCCCCACACTTAAGCCCTTGGCAAATGCTGCTTTCCTCGCAGTTTTCATTGTTCCCTGGAGTGCTCTTTGATACGCAGACATGGCCTTTGACTCACCCACAAACGAATAGACTGTGCGGATGTGTGCAATTGCCTACATGTGACCATAACAAACTCACAACCAACTTGGATGTCAAATCTTCAACACATTCACTGATTAGGTTAGAGGTGCATTTGGTTTCTGTAGTGGGCGAGCACTTATTCAGTGCTGATCAGAACTCGGGTAGCACTAGAATGGACGTTGAAAAGTTGCAATGAAATTATATACTTGTTGCTACGCTTTTGATTGTGAACACAAAACCAACAGAGACCCAAACAAAGAAACTGAACCTGAGAAAATGGCAACCAGAAATCTGATGTTGATGGAGAATTGTACAAAGACATTAAGTAGTTTGAATTACTCCATAGCGGAGTTTAGTAGACTATATAACTGACCTCTTCAGCAACAACACTAGCCATCATATATGCTTCTTGGCTCTGGCTGGCCTGGGTTGTCTTGTATGTGATGTAGATGCCACCCGTAACTGCAATGATGGGCAACACTGAGAAAGTGACCAATGTGATCTGCCACAGCGTGGATAAACTGACACATATTCCTGCTACAAACATCGCCAAGTAGTGCAAAAAGATCCCCATCTGTAATTCGCAACATATGCACATAACAAACTCAGTGTCATTCTTATCTGTGAATGTGTCTGACTTTTTAAGTCTTAATAATATTGTTGAGATCACAAGGCCTGCAAATCACAGCAGCCTTGTTCTATATACTTGGTCAACAAGAATTCCTTCTGAATTCTCCTTCCGAGGCATGCTTATTTCTAGGACATGAAGAATGGGGAAAAAGATGATTTCCAAGTTCACCCCACCCCATCACACTACTGTGATGAAAACTAAGTCTTCAACCCTGACATCAAACCATACAACAAATGCACTCCGACCCAAAAGAAAGATGAGAATAGTGTCGCATGCACCTTTTCACCAATTGCCTCTTGTACTACGAGAGTATCATTGGAGATGCGGCTCACAATTTCACCTGTCGATGCATCTTTATCAAAGAAGGCAATGTCTTGTGCAAGCATGGCCCTCAAGTACTTGATTCGAATACGTGCAGATTGCCTCTCCCCTGTTTGCATCCAGCATGCCACCTCTGTCGAACACACCACAAAATATTTTCCCCCCCCCACAAAACCCTAATATCAAAAAACACCTTATGTAGATCATCACTGAGCACATTCAAACTACTAGAACTCAATTGTGAAGATTCCCTGAGGAAGATATGTCACAAGGATTCCACAAGGAATTTTCTCATGATAATTAAATCCTCAAGATTCCATCAATAAGAATTGGTGAGTACTTGTAAAAGACTCTTTTCTGGTCACAAATGCATTCTGGTCGAGGAGTAACAACTGCATGAGAGGAGAAGAGTGTGTAATGTGTACCTATCCATGCAGTTCCCAGCGATATGATACCCAAGTAGAAGAAATACAATCCATACTGCACAAATCACAGAATCAGCAGGTAAGCTCATCATCATCAGCAGCAGCAGAAGGCCTGAGAATCATCATCGTTCCACAGAAGATGGGTACACATGAGAAAGAAAAGCTAGGTCAAGATTCATGCATGACAAGCTTTCGATCCATGCATGTCCTGCCGCCTTCTTCTCCAGAGAGTTTGCCGATGGTCTCGACACATTTGTAGTCTGAGAGACGAAAGCAGATGGATGCGTGAGAGTGCTTTCTTCTTTATACCTTGGCCACTTCTTCGCTCTGCTTTGGAATATTGAAGAAGTTAGAGGCCACTTCGTTGATAAGCTTGGAGAAGAAGATGAAGAACACGGGGAACGATGCGCCGTGCGCAAATGCCGCCAGCGTTCCGACAATCATCAGTGCGTAGTCCAGTGGCGCCGCAAACGAGAAAAGCTTGTAGAAAGGGACTGTTCCCTTTGTCTCGTTTTTGGGCGACACAGTCTGTTGGTGGAGCGGACCTGAGCTCGGAAGTTTAGCATCTGCTGCTGCTGCTCCTCCTCCGCCCACGAGTACCGACTCTGCATGAGATTCCAGGAGTTCCAAAGAGCCTACAAGGCCGCGTTGCAATGGGGTGGTCCCGTCGACAGGAGAGCCCATAACATCTGCTGTTTCCTTGGATATTACACTCTCATCATGTGCGGAGTCGATTTCCACACTGCTCCTGTACATCATGGGTCGAAACTCCATCTCCTCGAGAGAAGTTGGAAACGCAGGCACTCACACAAACTGCAGAGCTAGCGACCACCCACTGTAGAAGAGTTCTGAAGTCGCACAATATATAGTTCTACAGGCTGCTTGCTAGTTACTACACGATCATCGAAGGCAGCTCAGCTGCTGCTGGTGCTGCTGCAGAAGAAGAAGAAGAGCTCATGAGCCTCAAGCCTCCAAGGCAGCTCATGAGCTGCTCCCATTTCGCAGCTTCAGAATCAGTACTACACAGCCAGTTCTTTCTTGAGTAGTTCCTTCTGTGCACCTGGGTGCACTTGCACCTAGAAGCTTCCAAGTAGCCATTCCCTGAACGAGCTGAAAACTCTGCGAGTCCACAAAGTGCAGTCTATGAGAACCCAAGAATTGGCAACCGCATCATTAAGCTGAAATCCTGATTCTCGGAAGCTGAAACCATCTTCGCAAGATTTGCCACAGGAAAATTAATGGGTCTTTACATACTAGATCCAGCTAGCAGCAGTAGGAGGTCAACAACCTTCTAGACTCTCACAGCCTCTTCCCTCCGAGACTGCACCTAGTGCTACACCGATAACGTGCAAAGCTCTGCCATCTATCTGATCATTCTTTCACACAACACCTGCGTGCTTCATCATTAATGATTTGAGCTCACTTTCAAAAATTAACAAAACTCCTGTAAATTATCAGTCGACAAAGTTTTCAAGTACGACTATACAGTACACAAGTTTTGCAATCCTTTTATTCGGTCTCTCACGATTCCAACAACTTGATCTGACAAGTAAGTAACCCACCATTTCAACTGCATCAAACAAACAAACAAACTCCCTCTTTGAAGAGTTTGACAAAAATGTCAACTGCACCCACTCCAGTACACAATTTTTGCAATCCCCTTTCATTATTACACCTCTCACGATTCAAGCTTCGTATGAAAAGTTCCCACCAAAAAAACCAACTTACAATGAGAAATAATAACAAAAATAATAATAATAATCATTAAACTCTGCAAATCATCACCCGCCGCGTTGAGTCAGCAACAAATTTTATATCTGATCTTGGAGAGACTGGTGTGAACTTAGTTATCATCACAAGTGTTGAGATATCAACGAGTGTGTCTGTATCCCTGGAAGAAGAATCAAGTGATGATGAGGGGGGGATTGAAAAATGATGATGGCCTACCATGTACTCTTCCCACAATTAAAGCAAAGTTCTTATTAGGTGAAGGAGTTATAACAGCAGCTGCTGATGCTGTTGCTGCTGCATGACTAGTGGACTGACTGAGGGGGTACTACTGTGTGTATTTTACAAGTTTTTTTGGTAGTTTATGATCGTCGTCGCTCAGCGGCTATGAAATCATGAACTACTGTTGTTGTTGTCGTTGTTGTCACTTATTAGGCTTCTTCTTTAATGGTGTGATCCCGGACTTGGGTAGACTTGTTGAACCAGTTAACGCGTGGATGGTCCGCTCATAAATGCAACACGAGACTCGAGCTTCAGAGCTGGCACTGGTTTGTTTGTTTCTTGCACCAACAGAGAACACACCATTTGCCGTCATCATCATCATCATCATCATCAGGACTGAAGGGGAGAAGGGGTACCAGACCAGAGTGTTCCGGGTATCATAAATGGGCAAACCCCCGCCTCCGGGTATCAACCTGGACAATCATGGCATCATCATCGGGACTGAAGAGGAGAAGGGGGTGCCAGACCTGACTGTTCCGGGTACCAGAAATGGGCACCACCCCTCCGGTTATCAACCTGGGCAATCTCTGCATGCATCATCAGGACTGAAGGGGGGAAAGGGTACCAGAGCAGAACCTTCCGGTTATCATAAATGGGCACCAAAATCCCTCCGGGTGTCAACCTGGCCAATCCTGATTATCAAAACACATCAAATATCCGTTTTTGACATATATATTTATAACCGGCCGAAGTGACCCAGCACCCACCAGTGCATCATCCACTGGATGCATGTTATTACTCAGTTGTGGATGAATGAACCTTAACTGAGTTAATATTTGGTTTCCACTTCCGTAACCAATTTTGTAAAAAAAAAAAATCAGTCTCAAATCTATAGGTAGATAGGTAGGAAAATAGGTCTCAGCTATAGGCAGGTAGGTAGGAAAATAGGTAACTACCTACTAGGTAAATAGATGGTTTATACTAGTGGGGTTGTTAGTAATAAATAGGTAGTTCAAAAAAAAGCAGCTGCGCAAACCACCATGGTTAATAACTAGGGAACTGGAACCCAACAGAAAACTGTTTCCTGATCATTTATCATCCATCCTTCATGGTGCGCCGCCGACGGGTGCCGGTTCAATGTGGCCTATTTAACCGTGGTTGTCAAAAAAATCAAACCCCTCCATCATTATAGTTAACCTTGGGTTCCCCGAAATCCCCATCACTCTCATAGAAACAGAACCGCCGGGTATCATGAAATTGTCCCTACGGAAGATTTAGCCAAATCTGGCTGTAAATAAACCAGATACGAAATGCAATTTTTTAATCGTCCTTTTTATATTGTCAGCTACACACTACTGAAAACCAATTATAGAAATTATCTGACAATTTTTCCCTCCAAAATTATTTTAATTTGAAATTTATAATTTTAATTTCTCCTTTTTGGCGAAATATCACCACCCAGAAAAAAGGTGGTACACAACAACAACAACAACAACAGAGAAACAAATTCTTTTGTTTGAAGATTCCCTTTTCTAATTCCAAAAGCATAGCCAGATTTCCCAAGTTTTCAAATTGCCATATTTAGAGATTAGTTCATAGCAATGTTTTTCTTTTTTCTTTTTTTTTTCAATTTTGTGATGTTGCTCAAGTGATGATCATCCATGAGTATATATTTAGCCAAAAATTTGACTATATTCCAAAATATGAAAGTAAAAAATCTTAAGCACTCTTTCATATTGTACGCAATTATGACAATTTTTGATGATTTTTTAATAAAAATTCCATGATTTTCTTTTTTTTAAATAATTTGTGCAATAATATTCTTTTCTTCAAAAAAAAAATTTTTGCAAAATAACTAAAATATGCCATCAAAAAAAAATCACTGATTCAATAAATCAATCAATTTATTCAATAAGGTTTCTTTACTTTTTTGCTACTTACCTCTCTGACCTGTAATAAATAGCTTGACCCACCTGTGGGTATTTGGAAACTAATTATTTTATTTATTTATTTATTTATATTATTTTTTAAAAAATTTAAAGAATTTTTTTTTAATTTTTAAAATTGAATACAAGGTGGTGAATAATAGAGTTGCAGACACAAACCCAGTCAGAAAACACATGTCCATCAATGTACCCCCCCCCTTAAGACCAGGGTGAACCCTAAACCCTAAACCCTAAACCCTAAAAAGAAGAATTGTGGAAACTCAAAATATTTCACCATGCAAAAATGTAATCTTCAAAAAATCCTCTAAAATAAAATTTAAAAAAAAAAAAACTAAAATCCTTCAAGATATTATTATAACTCTATAACAAACTAATCTCAAGTTTCAACACAAGCCAAAATACCATCTTTCCCAAAAAAAAAAAAATCCTCATATTAAAAAAATAGACCTATTATTATTATTATTACCTAGGGGCCAAAATCCCTTAAGCTACTACTATACTCTATAATGAAACACACTAAACACCAAATTAGGGTTTTAGATATCATGGCACCAGTGTAGTAGGATTTTTAGGGTTTAGGGTTCACCCCAAGCCATGTGGTTGACTATTGTACTCAAGGTTGATTGTTGTGCAGCTTCTTTTTCTTTTTTTTCTTTTTTTAAATAAATAAATTTATTTAATAATTTTAATTTAAAATTATTCTTATAAATTTCCTTCTCTTGTTTTGTTGCATAAGTTAGCCCAAAAAGGCATAGTAAATTTGGATGCTTTTTGTCACTCCTAATTAAATGGGGGCCTGACAGCCAGTCTGGAAAAGTGCACCTCAATCCACTAGTTTTGGACATTGTCCTACATAACATTATTAGCATGGCTTTTTATATTCCATAAGGCCATTAGAGCAATTATGGTTACAAATGTTATTAGAATGAATTTTTTATTTTTAAAAAAAATTTAAATCATCCTTCTATAAATTTGGCCATCCTCCTGGGCCTTGATAAAAAAAAGAATTTGAATTTTTAAAATTTTTTTTCCACTGAAATCTAGCAACTAAAAATCCTGAAAAAGTCCGAACCATGGTTATATATCAAAACCAAGTATTTGATTTTTTTTAGAACCACGACGTAACCACTAAACCCTATACACAATGTAAACCACTAAACCTTACATGACATAAACCGCTAAACCCTACATGTAAAAAAGCCTTTGTAAACCACTAAACCTTACACGACATAAGCCGCTAAACCCTACATGTGAAAAAGCCTTTGTAAACCACTAAACCTTACACAACATAAGCTGCTAAACCCTACATGTAAAAAAGCCTTTGAAGAAATTCTTAGTGTAGTTGGAGGAGGAGGAGTGCTTACAATGCATGAGATCCCATATGGGGGCATTTCAAAAACCAAAATGCGCCCAAGAGTGGGCATTTCATTTTTAGTACATGAGATTTTACATGTAAAGAATGCAAAGTGTAGCTCACTAGAATAGCATGAGATCATAACATCTTCATTTGAAAGCTTTTTGCCAATTAGAATGATTGGTAAATGTTCAAATCCCACAAATAACATGGTGAGCCCCATGGATGCACAAATGCGTCACAGGACTAACTAACAAACTAACGAAGTACTCTCGATATCTCATGCATCCAAAGCGAACTAAGTAACTTTGATGTAATTACACATGTGTATGCCCAACTCAACATGGTATTTTATACCAAACCCAATGGTGTATGTAACATGTATTTTGATTAATTTAGGACTTATAAAAAGTTCCAAAATAACGAATAAATATACATTTTCAAAGGTTAAAAAATTTACATGTTCATGTTATGATTGGGTGGACACAAAGATTCATATTTTCCATGTAGGACCGATCATTGGAATGAATGACATTATTTTATCTAGAGATATTCCATAAAAAGAAGACATTGAGAATCATGGTGATTTGATATCCAAAAAGAGAGAAAGAGAGAGAGAAATTTACATGGCACATTCATCATGATGAGGAAGAATGAAGTGATGTGTAAGGATGGATATCACACTAACTTAACTTGATGGGAACTCCCTATTCACATCACACATTTATGATCATTAGAAATGGATAGGAAAAAAATGAATTTAAATCTTTTCTTTTTTAAAAAAAATGGACTTGGACATGGCCACCAGTTACAGATGCATGAAATGTCATTCAATATCCATAATGAGAAGGGGGGAAAAAAATTAAAATAAATAAAATAAAATTATATATATATATATAATGGGAAAATAGGGACTTAGTGCCATTCAAGATCCATAAATTAGAATGAAAAAAGTCATGGAAATGGAAAAAAACATAGACCTGGTGACCACCAGGATTACATTGCAGGAACCATTTTAAGGATTTTTCAATGCCGTGTATAAAAAGAAATTACAACATTTAAATCAATTCATCAAGCTTTTTTTTTTTTAATCAAATATGTTAATTGAGAGGAAAAATAATGTTCCTACCAAAAAAAAAGTAGATACTAAAAGCCTAAATTTTTAAGTAAAATATTTTAAATACAACTTGTAGATATTCTACCATTTTCTATGTTTTCTTACCCAAAATTCTTCCATTAAGACCTCCATAATCTCTAAATGCATCCCAACAAAAATTTAAATAATTTTTTTAAAAATGATTTAAGATTGAAAAGACTTAGTATGCAAACATAAAACATTGAAAATTTTAGAAAAAGGAAAAACAATTGGGTGAAAGTGAAGGAAGTAGTCCGGGAAAGTACATATGTTTGTTCAATCTCCATTATCAATCTCTCCATATATATATTGCACGAACCAAGAACAATTTCAATCTCAATAATGTAATGTAATGGTGAACACGAATATTTTAAAATTATTGAATAAAGGTCTTTGATAGTCAAAGCCAATGGTAGATACCTTGACAATGGTCACAAACAAGTATAAAAATCCATAATTTGAATATCAATCCTTGCCAACTTCCTCCAAAGGATTGAGGAACAAACCATTGTGCTTGGGATTTCAAAGGGGGGCCTTCTTAGGCTCATTGTCAATGAGCACTAAGGGAAATCATTTTTTGTGTTGTTTTTTATTTGGGAAAAACATGTGAAATAAAGGGGCATTTTTTCATATGCTATAAAATAATAAAAATATTAAAGTAATATTATATTAAATTTTGATAATATTTTTATTATATATTAAATATATTTTCATAATACAATTACAAACACCATATTTACATTTAAGATGAACAACTTCTTGCCTATTCCAAAAGAGTGTCACAAAGGTGGTGTGGGAACCTCTTCTTGTGAAGGTCCACCCAAAAAACCTTCTCAAGGCCTAGGATGTCAATACCTCAATAAAGAAAAATAGTCCAACCACTTGAACATTCCATCAACTAAATTAATGTATCTTTCTCCCAAAGGAAACAAACCAAGAGAAGAAAATTAAGCATAAATATTTTTTATTTCTTAAACTTGATCCTATTTTGTTAGAGTAATTGGTAGTAGTTGATACATGGTTCAAATAACCTCCTATACTTAGGATAAACCAACCGAGCATTTTGAATTCTAATTCCAAATGAATTCAACTTTACAAAATTGAAAACACTCAATATGGTTGAATGAAAGCTTTTTAGATAAAATAAAATATTCTATAACAAGTAATCATCTTCAAAATTAGATAACTAATTCAAGGAAAACCACATTAAAAGAAAGGTTATGCATGTTTTCAGAAGGGGTATCATCTACCAATAGTGTGTTACCAATGTGGGTACCTAGACTTTTTTTTCAAAACATTTTAATTCTTTTTGTGAAAAATAGGTTTTTTCAAGGTTTTTTTCAAAAACACAATCATTCTCTCTACAAAATTATGCACCAATCACATTTTTTGGATGAAAAGTAATTTGCACTTGTAAATCTATTTTTTTCAAGTAGTTTTCAATGTTATAATGCCTCACAAGAGATCAAATATATACACAAAATTATTATTTACACCCTATGAAGAATTCCTCAACACACAAGAAAATGAATAAGTTGGGGTCTTTGATTATGTGATACATACCCAACTTTTTGTTGAAATTTTGTTTTCACAAGAACACCATTCATGCCAAAACTATTTAAGGCTCACCTTGGAAACGATGTGAATCTATAGACGAAAAGTCTTCCTTACCATATATAATTTGAAATTTGAACATTGAAAGTTGTGGTATTCTTTATTAATTTCAAACATTTGTTTCTTCATGTTACTTGATGAATGGTAGAAGTTTAACAAGGCAGGATGAAAACAATTGATTAATTAGGTAGGATGGAAACATTTGGTCAATTTGATTTTCAAATTATTTTTGGTGGGAAAAGACTTAGGATGTAGTTTTGAAATTTGATGAAAGTTGAATTTTATTTTTTTTTACACACAAAGTTAGACTCATAGAGTTGTTGGAGATAGAATAGAAACATAGTATAAAATTTAAAGTTTTATTGGATTGTGAACCATAAATTTTTCATGTTTTTCATTGCTAATTTTTACACTTTACACTATAGATCTTTGATATGTTCAATTCTAAGCAAAAAGAAATAGAAAATTGATGAAGAAATAGTGAATATATTCTGGAAGTATTGTGTTTTTTAAATGAACAACTAAACTTTGATCACAGATTTCGCTTATCCAAGATAATTTAAAATTTAGGAAATAATGGAACAATATTTGTAATAAGAAAAATGTGTGAATACAATTTACAAATGATTTTGATTGAATTGAAACGATAGATTTTAGGTGTTCAAAGTATTATTCAAAGTACAATTTGTATTGTTTTTAAGTAAGCAAAAAACATTTTTGATGTAGAACTTGTGCCTACCACTTTCACATGGTTTCTTACATAGATATCAATGCAAATTGTAATTCATAAAAAGAAAAAATTAATTCAATTTTAAGAGAATGTACTTAGTAAAAACAATTTTTTTTGGTGCATAATGCATTCAATTAAACCCGTCTTCATGTTATAAAATGTAAAATTGATAAACAGAAAAAGGACAAAATTATTAACATCTTTGTTTTAAAACTTTAGAACATTCATATATTAAGGATAAAAACATGAATGTGAAGTGATGACGTTAAAGAAAAAATATTAAATAAAGAATTTTTGAAAGGGGTGTCATCATTATTTGTTATATTAAACCTTTGGTAAGTACTAACTTCTAGTTCTATTTTTATAAAAAAATTAAATATGTATAAAAAATGATCAATCAACTACTAATTTTCATATTTACTAAAAACATTTTTTTATAATCAGGACTAGTAAGTTTTTTACCTATAATTACCAACTTGATTCCTTCATGGTTTTTTTACGTCAAATGTTACTTGCTCTACCAACACATTTAATGTTTCCAAAATTTTACAAAATTTACAATGAAAAATGATACAAAACCAAAACAGGGAGGAGGGGAATTGTTACCCTATTTCCTTCCAAATCCCTACTTGGAATTCTAAGAATTCAAAACTAACTATCATATGTCTATATATGTACTAATTATAAATCTATTTACTTGTCCCTCCCATCCTCCTTACATGTCTAATCCTTATGTTGCCTACATGTTCCTTTAACAATCCACCCCCCCCCCCC
>Ga0116231_10005697_pt1 | contig 24378 bp, 21 predicted proteins | sample S1TSphgellanicum_2_FD_89695 | JGI IMG/M metagenome (GOLD analysis project Ga0116231, IMG submission 89695) | Host-associated microbial communities from peat moss isolated from Minnesota, USA - S1T2_Fd - Sphagnum magellanicum MG | ecosystem: Host-associated > Plants > Peat moss > Unclassified...
GCACAACCTTGGCTACAATAGCTTCCATTCGACCAGCCATCACCATTACTCTGCCAACTTCTGCTGTTGCAGATACCCAAAACATGGTATTGTTGTTTTCCCTGAGCTTGTTGACATTGACTGGTTTTGTGTGTGGATTTGATTCGTTGTTGTCATGTTCTTTCACAGCAAGGTTTCTCAGAGACTTTGATCGGCCAAGCAATGGAGTTCCAGACTCATCAGGTAACAATTGTGACAAGTCAACAGCAGTACTGCTAGAAACATGTGATAGTAGACGGGATTTCGGTACCACCACAGCTGTTCTTGTCTCATTGGATTTTTTGGATCCGAGTTGGTTGGTATCCACATATTGTACTGGCTGCACCTTATACTCCTACACTTGATTTCTGGAAGCTACCTCCTCATCTGCAGCACCAGCAGATATACCCTCTCCCACAAGTTTCGGCCCCCAGAGCTTGACTACACAACGATCTATGGCACAGTTTGTCGTGCCTGGCAATTGCATGAGCAGTTTGAATTCCTGAATACTGTCACTGGCCATATCACTACTATGATCCAAACTAGACAGTTGGTGGCCACTTCTCAGCTCTCTTTTGGGTGGTTCTGGTGACAGCACCCCATCACTGACAACCTCAACTGTCGCCCCATCTAGATCTGCAAACAAATGAGAGTCGTGTCCATCTCCCAACAGTAGATCAAGAGAAAACACTTTTGTGACAAGATACGCTCCTGGTCCTTTGCGTGGACCAGGTAACTGGATGTTCCACCCACTCGTTGCTATCTCCCGGGTGGTGTTGTCCCTATTTCTGCCATTACCCACTTCGGGTTTTGATGTGGAGGAGCTGTCCTTGCTAACAACAAGAGCTGCATTCTTACTCGCTTCTCGAGAGCTGCTGCTGCTGCTATCTTTTTCTTCCAACTGCCTGTGACCACCGAATGAAACTTGAAAAGCTTCAATTTGAGCATTGACACTAAGCCCAGTAGCATGTTCTCTGTAGATATGTGAAGACTAGACTCTCCCCCTCCAGTTCGATGGACAATCTCGCTGTTTGCACTATCCAACGTTTCACAAACTTCTGATGGTGCAGAGCGATCCTCATCAGTGAAAGCCGAAAATGATCCTTCACCACCCATGGATCTAGGTCTTGAGAGAAAACCATCTGTGAAAGCAATCCTGTACCGATTCAAAATCTGCATAACAGGATTCGCACAGAATAATGTCGATCTCTTGCTGTTTCCCACTTGCTTTTTTACCAGCTTGAAACTTTCTGTCCTTAACTTTCCAGTGACGTTATGATGGATTCATCAGCTGTGCCCACTTGCACACTGGAACCTTCTGCAACTAGGAGTTTAGATCTGAGAAAATACAGAAAGACCAAAAGCAAGGAAGAGAAATGTACTGCACCCCATTGCAGTGCACAGGTACCTCTGATAAATCTGCCAATTCCTCCAGGTACATGTGGATGGTCACTCCCGCTACTTTAACGTCAATTGCCAATGACAGTGACTTGATTGGTCCCAGAGGTCCACACAAAACATCCCTGTGGCAGGCAGAAAAAGTGACTCATCACCTTAAAACAGCCGAAAAAATATATATGTATATAAAACATGGCAAGAATGGAAGTGCTTGTGCATTAACATAAAAGCAACAAAATCCGTCGTGATGTGTTTGCCAAGGGAAGGAAGCAAGACATTCAAAAGGGGATCAAGTCCCATTTCCACTTGCGGAATGGACTATTGTGCTATAAGCAAAATTGGCTTTATGTTCCAAAACGGAGGTTAAGGGACGTGATTTTGAAGGAATGTCATGATGGGCCCCTTGCGGGCCAGGGTGGCACCACCACATTCCTCAAGAAGTCCTACTATTGGCCCAACTTGAAAGAGGATGCGTAGGAATATGTGAAGACTTACTTGACTTGCCAACAAAACCTAGTACTCAATAAGAAATAAGCCGGATTGTTGTGACCATTACCCATTCCGAAAGGGCCGTGGGAAAGTGTCTTCATGGATTTCATGGTGAACTTACTCCCATCAAGGGGCTTCGATGCCATCATGGTGGTGGTGGATTGATTTAGCAAGATGACACACTTCATTCCCACCAAAGAAAATGTCACGACCCAAGAGACGGGAAGGTTATTCTTCACCCACGTGTTCAAGCATCATAGCCTCCCAAAGGACATTATGTCGGACTGAGACCCAAAATTCACAAGCAAGTTTTGGAAAGCCTTGTGGAAGCGCATGGGGTTAGAGCTCAAAATGAGCACCTCATTACGACCCCAAATGGATGGACAAACCGAGAGGGTTAATTTGGTGATCCAACAATTCTTTAAAAATTATGTGGCGGCGGATCAACAAGATTGAATAGACCATTTGGAGTTGGTCGAGTTTTGTTACAACAATTCAGAGCATTCAACAACAAGGGCCACCCCTTTTCAAATGGTGACCGGCAAGTCACCAATTGTGCCCACAACTTGGGTTGGGCAACCTCCATGTGATGCGAGTGAGGAAGTACCCATGGTCACACAACTTGATGAAGAGAGGCGGCGCTTGTGGGGAATGGCCAAGGCCAATTTTGAAAAAGCACATAAAAGGTACAAGGACTTTGCGGACAAGTCCCAACGAGAGGTGAACTTTGAAGAAAGGGATGAAGTGTGGTTGAACATCAAGAATTTCCAATTACCAGAAGGGTTGAGCCACAAGTTCTTGGGCCCATATGCAAGCCCATTTAAAGTGTTAGAAAATAAATTTCCTAACACTTACAAGTTAGAACTATTAGAAAATCTTAAGGTTCATCCCATATTTCATGTTTCGCTTTTGAAACCGGTCGCTCGTGATGCCTCAAGGCCCAATCGAAAGCACAACTCAAGTTCCCCTCTAGACTTGGTTCATAATGAACCGGAATTTGAAGTGGAGGCCATGTTCAAATCAAGGCAACTAAGGAGGTGAGAACGGGAATATTTGGTTAAATGGAAAGAATACCATCCAATAGAAGCATCTTGGGTGAATGAGTCCGAGATGGAACATGCCCAAGAAGCCATAAAAGAATTCCACAATAGACCAGCAAAGAGGCAAAGGAAACATAGAGCGTGATGAGGACATCACCTTTCTTTTAGTGGGGTGGAAAATTACACAAATGTACCACATCAAGTTGCAAGTGAAATAAAGGCTAAAGACTTCTAAAAGATTGCATCACAAACATAATGAGTATGATATAAAGGGGTTGTCAAGTGGCATGGACAAATGGAACTCTCTTACATAAGCCCAAATCAAAATCGGACTCCTAGGTGGGGGTTAAGTGATGCATTCCCAAGTCCCTACTTAGCCCCAAGTTGGGGCTAAGTCACTCAAGTTGTGGAAATGTGGGGGACTGGGAGCACGTTCCTAGCTTCCAGCATTAAAGGGGGTGAGAGGGGCGTGCTCAAAGTTCCGGGATTAGACTAGGAAGAGGGACAAGCTACTTAGTTATTTGGTCCTGCATCCAAATCCAACCAATAAGTTGGTTAGAACCCATTGTGCACATTTTCAGTGTTGGGACAAGCCACGGGCAACCTTGGACTCACTTGACTCACCACGGCCTGGACTCGGGGGAAGCCACCACCTTCCCCCATATAGTATTCTCTGTAGCTCTCCACTGCACTTACATCCAAATGGCTTTTTTTTCCCGAGACTCCCAAAATGGAGTCCCGAAACTATCCCGATTTAGACTCCCAAGACTTTGGGCGTTCATAACTTCTCACCCCAAGCTCGGATCGGGACAAGGTCTAAACCAAAGTTGTAGCTCTCCTCGAAAGCTTTTCAACGGTGTGTTGCACTCCACCTACGCACACCGGGATCGGATCGATTCCTGACTTTTAGTGGTCGGGAGTCAAACTGGCAGTTTAACTCCTGGCCTTTCTTTCGACCATAACTTATGCTGCAGATGTCTAAATGACTCATGTGAGGCCATTTTGGACATTTACACTTCGAGACCTTTCCAACGGTATAAATAACGCCTCAATGCAAGGTGTTTTAACCCCTGAAATTGCGCTCTGAGTTTTCGGGAGTCTTGGAGGACTCCCAAATCCCATTTTCGGGAATGTGAATGGCGACTTCACACTTCCTTCAAAGTGGGGTTGCGACAATAAGAGAAATCTTGGCCCCAAAAGAGGAGGCAAGCAAGGTGAGCTTGCGGGGATGTGCACATGCCCAAAGTGCATCCTAAGGGGTTGGTTGGTAATGATGACCAACGCGGGAAGTCATGACCCCGTTCACGTATTATAATCGCGTAGCTTGGGACTTAGGTTTTTGCAAAGCCTAAACGTCTTTTCTCGTACCTTGATAGGCACACATTTAATTAGGCTTGATTGTTGTGATCAAGGCGCAAAGGTGGGAAAGGAATCATGTCAAGTAGTTTAGGTCAAGATTAAACTTGATTTGAGTTCTTCATGAAGGGAAAGTTGAAAGAATGGCCTCCCAAATAGGGTTTTGTTAATTAGGTTAGTTTAGGTCTTTTGACGAAGCAATGGTTCACAATCATTCAAATATAAATCCTAACTACCCACTTTTAGTGTCATTCATTAAAGATCAATTAGGTTATATATTGAGAAAATTTTTAAAAACAAAAAAAAAACCCACAATAAAAAGTAAGAAAATAAGAGTTTCAAAAATTACAAATAACAAAAAAAAAGATAAAAATAAAAAAACACCGAAAACCAGATAAACAACAAAAATCTCAAAAAAAAAAATTAAATTAAATTTACAAAAAAACTTAAACCCCCAAATTTATTAAACAACGATTTATAATAAAAGGATAAAATAAACAACACAAAACATAAAGGCCACAAAAACCTCAAATAAAGACACATAATAAAACCATGAAAAAAGAAAAAAATAATCACAAAGGCCTGGAATAGAGGTACACAAAATAGAAAATTAAAAAAAAATAAAGATACATGAAAGAAAACCAAAGAAAAAACTAATGAAAAAGGTCCCAAAGAAAATAAAAAGAAAAATTATGAACTGGAAAAGGACGGGAGAGAGAGGAAGGCATGAAAAAACAAGAGGTAGGGGGTAGGAGAAAAAAAAAATTGACCATCGATAATGGATAAAGTCTAAAAGGTCATGGATGGATATGTGACATGGCAAATATGAAGGATTACAAAGAATGAATGTTCATAGAGAAAATAATAACCTTGAAGATGTTGTAGTAGGGTATGGATGTATGATATTGTGGATTAAAACAAATTATGTTCATGATTATGGATGAAGTTTGAAAGGTCATGGATGAAGGATACATAGAAAATGAAAATTGAAAAGAGAAATTAATAACCTTGTAGATGTAGTAGTAGGGTACATGGATGTATGAAGAACATCATTGGTCATGATGGATGCATGATGCTGTGGATTAGAACATGTGTTGATAATGGATGAAGTTTGAAAGGTCATGAATGGATATGTGATGTGACGATGGTTAAGGAAGGTGGATGAAAGATTTATGGAAAGTGAAAGATAAAAAAGAGAAAAGTTTTATTACCCTCTTGATGTTGTAGTAGGATTATGTATGGATGTATGAGGTGCATGAGTCATGATAGATGATGCATGATATTTGGTGTGGATTAAAACACATTTGTTGATCATGGATGGATATGTGACATGACAACGGATAAGCAACATGGATGAAGGATTTATGAAAAAAGTTGGAAAAAGAGAAAATTAATGATGCTCAAGATGTTGTAGTAGGGGCAGTTTAGGGTTAATGATGTATGGATGTATGAGGTGAATGGGCCATGATAGATGATGCATGATATTGGTGTGGATTAAAACACATTTGTTGATCATGGATGAAGTTTGAAAACTCATGGATGGATATGTAATATGACAATGGATAAGGAACATGGATGAAAGATTTACGAAGAAAATTGAAAAAAGAGAAAATTAATAACACTCTAGATGTTGTAGTAGGGGTGGTTTAGGGTTATGCATGGATGGATGTATGAGATGCATGGGTCATGATGGACGATGCATGATACCTGGGTGGATTAAAACACACTTGTTGATTATAGATGAAGTTAGAAAGCTCATGGATGGATATGCGACGTGAGGATGGATGAGGACGGTGGATGAAAGATTATCCAAAACCAAATCCCGGCGCAAAAGGGAAAGAAGGATTTGCTGCGTTTTCTCTCTCTCTCTCTCTCGCCCAAGTCTCCGCCATCGCACTCCCGCAGTAGCGGAAGAACCATCGCTTTGCTGTGGAAATGGCGACTGCAGTTTTGCATTCCGCAGTAGTAGGTCACACTACAGCAGCTGTGGAGAGGTTTTGTGGTGCGAAGAAGAAGAACAAGGGATGGGTGGGTGGTGGAAGGTTGTCTCTTTCATCTGCAAGGAGTGAGAGCTTGGCAGGGCAACAACAACAACAACAACAACAATCATCGCTGCTGAGCGTGGTGGCATTGCCTGCCTCCCAGAGGAAAGCGCCAGGAACCCTTGCCCTGATGCAGGCCACGGCCACCGTCAACTCAGATTCCAAGACGAGGGTTGCTCTGGTGCGAATTGGAACCCGTGGCAGGTGGGTGACTCGCCTCTCTCTCTTCATCTTTCTCTGATGGGTTGGGTGGGTTTTTCCCTGCTCCCCACTTTTTTTTCTTACTCTGTTCATTGAGATTTGGGTCACTGGGATTAGAAAAATCCTCATTTTTTTGGTGAAGAAATCTTTGTCCCAAGGGAACAGTAGTTGTGCAGCCAGAGCCATTTTTTCCATAGAAATAGACACAAGGTGAGATGGTGTGGAAAGTGAAGAAGAGTTTGTTTTACATGAGTTTTTTCTGGCTATCTTTGTGTTGTCAAATATCATAGATTGTTGTGAGACATGATGCATAACAAGGGGAGAGAGGAGTGAAGGAGACTTTTTTTTCCCTCTAGGCTGGATTTATTTTTTTAGTTGAGTAATATGGGAGGGGTGGGGCTAGGGTTGCAGTCCTCTAGCATTAGCTCAGGCTTACCAGACTCGGGACAAACTAAAGGCAGCACATCCAGAGCTTGCTGAGGAAGGTGCACTTGAGATCATCATAATAAAGACAACAGGTGACAAGATTTTGAGCCAGCCACTGGCAGATATTGGAGGCAAGGGATTATTTACAAAGGAAATTGATGATGCATTACTGGGTGGCGAAATTGACATTGCTGTCCACTCAATGAAGGATGTGCCTACATATCTTCCTGAAGGTACAATCTTGCCTTGTAATTTGCCACGAGAGGATGTGCGGGATGCTTTTATTTGCCCGACTGCATCATCACTTGCTGAACTTCCAGCTGGAAGTGTGGTGGGAAGTGCTTCACTTCGGCGTCAGTCACAAATTCTTTATCGCCACCCAGACTTGAAGGTTTGACCCTTCCTTCTTTTCCCCTGTTTCTCTTCTTTCCATGCTTGAAAACTAACTGGGTCCTAGTTAGGGTTTGGGGATTATGACTGTAGTGAGGCATGCAACCTCATCTTGGTTGATTCCTTTTCAATGTGGCACATCTTGTGGGTGACAAGTATGTCTTTGTCTTCAACACACAAGAATTTTGTGGCCTTGTGTTTCACTTGTTGTGCAGGGATGAAAGCAAATGTCCCCTTGTCCAATGGCAAGGTCCTTAGTCAATTACTCACATTGATGGTTGATGTTTGCAGGTGGTGAATTTCAGAGGGAATGTGCAGACACGGTTAAGGAAGCTCAGTGAAGGCACAGTTCAGGCAACACTTTTGGCACTAGCTGGGCTTAAGCGCTTGGACATGACACAGCATGTAACTGCTATTCTTGAAACTGATGAGATGCTTCCAGCAATTGCTCAAGGAGCCATTGGCATTGCCTGCCGATCCAATGACTCCACAATGGTGAGTATGTCTCTTAGACTAGAAATTTTTTACAACAAGCTCACGACTACTCTCCCTGGTTTACTTACTGTGTGTGGTTTTTTTGGGATCACTTCAAGGTTTGTGTTCAAATTGCATGCATCCTTTTTTGCTAGAGTGCCTTACTGTAGAAAGGCATTGATATGCAGGAGAAGTACTTGGCAACACTGAATCATGAGGACACAAGGCTTGCAGTATCTTGTGAGAGGGCCTTTCTGGCAACCCTGGATGGCTCTTGCCGTACACCAATTGCGGGTCTGGCTCAGCGGAATGAAAATGGGTCATGCACATTCCGTGGACTTGTTGCATCCCCTGATGGAAAGCAAGGTTCAAATCTTTCTCCACTTTTTTCCTGCTTTCCATTTCAACAGCAGATTAGTGTCTTAATATTTGTCAATGAGAGTGGACTCGAGGTTTGTCATATTTCTAGGCAAAAGACCTGTTCCTTTATAAACTTGTGGCTTGCCAACTCTCTACTATCTGTTAAACCCCTCCCTAGGCTTTTGAAATTTGTTGCAAAAGCTGAAGCACCTGGTGGCTTGATGCAGTGCTAGAGACCTCACGTGAAGGTTCATTTGAATATGATGACATGGTAGCTCTTGCAAAGGATGCAGGCCAGGAGCTCCTTCAAAGAGCCGGCCCAAATTTCTTCAGTTGGTAAATGACCCACAACATAAGAAGAGACAGTGTGATCAATCACATTCAAAGTAACAACAGAAGTTTAGTATTTGATAGAGGGTACCACACAAATCTTTTGCACTTGCTGGTATGTACTACAACCATTTCATGGTATAATTTAGCTTCCATGTTGAAGGTGGGTAAGCCCATCCATGTAATTTCACACGATTTTGAAGGTAAGGAATGTACAAGGATGATGCTGGATGCAAAAGACTCTTCCACACCTATTTCATGGTATAATTTAGCTTCCATGTCAAAGGTGGATACCATCAATGTAATTTCACATGATTTTGAAAGGTAAGCAATGTACAATCATGAGGCAGGATGCAAAAGACTCTTCCAGTGGTGGTTACAACTTTGAAGTAACCTCTTGAACTGTCTCACCACAATGTAAATTTGGGATCATGACTACAAATCATACCACTACCACACAAGCTGAACATCCTTATGTGGCTGTTGTAGATATTCAGTATCAGAGATGTAAGAGACTACAAAAATGTAACAAAACACAATTCTGCAGTAAGAACAATGATGCTGAGAAAGGAAGAAATATATAGGTTGGCAAAAATTTATACATCCTTCACAATTCTGCAGTAGGAACAATGATGGTGAGAAAGGAAGAAATACATAGGTTGGCAAGAATAATACATCCTTTGATGTGCAAAGCATATGCAACTCTGTAGTTCTTTCTTTGTTTCCACCTTGGAGTAATCCTTTTTCAACTACCATCTAGCCAACCTAAACACTAAATGAACATTCTGACAGGGAAACTGGAATTAAAGTTTTGTCCGTTTGCGCGCAGTATTCATGTAAGGCCTCATGACCCATTCATTTTGGGCTTCCACTTGGTCCACTGTTCCAAGCTTTATCTGCATATCCAGAGGTAGTAGTTCAGTAAAACATTTACAATGCTACAAAATTACAGTATTTCATAAGAATAAAGAAATCTCCATTCTCATGATTAAGAAAAGACAAATTACAGTGGAAAACTACAAGGTATACTCTGTTCCTGCAAAGAGCCAGGAGCCTTCAGAAAATACAGCAAGATGGGTAGTAGCAAACCTGATAAAGCCGGAGCTCAAACCTAGGACCAACTTCTTTTAAGTCGATTGACTTCACACCACCTGGTTTTTCATACACATGGTGCCTAGTCATTTCCACACCCAAACATATCAGCAACTCAGCATGCTAGTGTACACGAAAGGTTTCCCAATTCTTCACCATCTCTAAGAAATGAGCAACTTCATTGATACATTTACAAGGCTGCTACGAACAAGATCCAGCTAAAAAAAACAATAAAGGTTTTCAATTTCAAAAAGGCAAGATTTACAGAAAGAAAAGAATGCTGTGGAATCATGACCTCAGACACCTAAACCCTAAACCCTGGTGTCCTTCAGAAACTCGTGACAAAAGTAACACACCTGAAGGAGATGTAGTCTGACTCATTGGCAAATGTGATGATACGTTTTGAGTCTGACTTAGGTACTGGGAATAGGTGCTTTAAAATGTTGGCTGTTCTCTGCCCAAGCTGTTGGAATCCTCCGCACACAAAAACCCAAACCATTGTTAACTCCCAATCTGGTAACACAGATGAGCATCACACACTAGCATGCTCTACATCTAGCGAATCATATAGTACGGACTGCTGTCTAAAGGTGAGCAGGTTATGAATTTTTCATGGATATGGCACAAAGAAAAACACATGGTTTTTAAGGATACAGCAGGCAGATGTCAACACCTTGGTACTGAAATTGTTGAGTATAAGATGAGGGTATGCCTCTGACATTGTACCAAGAACACTCTTATCCTTAATGTCATGCCTTGTCACCTGGTCACATATCAGCAAACTCACATTATTCTCATATGGACAAGACAGGCACAAGTGCATTCCTGAATAGTCTATTAGAGAGTGGGTATACTAGTGTATATTCTTCCTTTCTCACAACAGTGGTATGATCAGCCTCCATGCATGCAGATGCATTTGAGTGTTAATTGGTTTTACTTGGTATTTCTGGAGAGAAGAGAGTACTCCACTTACCACATTGAGAAGTCCAAAATATGCTGTTGGGCCAAAAGGCAGATGGCACACAATTAGACCATCAGGCTCCCCACGGTGCTCATGAACCATGACTATGTCTGTAAAGTCACTAGCCCGACAAGACTCAACAATCTCTGATATTACCTGTCAAGTCCACATCCAATTTGCTAAGAGTTCCAGTGCAGCTAGATAGTCAAATCACAAAATGCCATTACTAACAGGAGTACAAAATATAATCTTTCCTTGTGACTTTAAAGTGTTCACTCTTGTTGTATTAGAGGAAAACACACTCTGCTAGCAACTTCACTTAATTGGCAATTAAAATGCAGAGAACCCAAAAGTCCCATACCTGGCCTCCTCTATTTATCCTCTGGGCATTTGGAAACACAATCTTCAACTCCTGCATACATAATACCACCAAACCAGTGCTATTCAGAGAGGCAGTTATCCATGTGGTAGCAAAATGTTGCAAAATACTGCTTTAACTCATGATGCAATCAACCCAAGGATGAAATATACAACTCTCATGAGTAGCAAGAAATCTCCATACTCAGGATTAAGGTAATCAGGACTAGGCAAAAACATTTTCCTTTTGAATCAATATAAAAAAAATCCCAGAGAAAGGATTGAAGAACAGGGAAGAAGAAATACACAGAAGGGAAGAACTAGAACAAAAAGAACAATAGAACTAGCAGTAAGGACCCTAAAACAATAAAACTGGCACCAAAGTTCACCCTAAAGATAAAATCTTAAATATAGCCCATGTTCCTTAGTCACCTCCCTATGGTCATTTAACAATGAAGATGAGAGAATACCACAGAGTCAGGGTGGGGAGACGACCTTCACAAATTGGACAAGGCGGCTACTGGGGTCCCGAGAAGTCGTTATGAGAATCTTGGGGTCTTGCTGCCCTGCCAGGGCATACTCGTCATCGATGGTGGATTTGAACTCTGATGATCAATAGACAATCATTCCCATCTAATGAGTGCCACCACTTCATATTCAAGATTCAAGGGATGTGATTGATGATGGCTCACCTACTGACTTCAGCACCGGCAGGAAAGCTATCTGGAATGGCTCCAGGCATTTCCATCTTAAGCATTTGAATGTGGAACATTGGAAACGGCCAAATTTCACCTTCATACTGCTCTGGACAATGCAAGAGCATATTATGCTAAAAAAAACCTAATACCCTAATCTTATCTAGTCCTCTGCCTCTGTACAAAGTAAGCATTTAAGACAAAGGCACATGGGGGTGGGAACCCTAAACCCTAAAACAAATCCTTTAACAAAACCAAATGGGAAGACAGACAAACAAAAAACTGCACAATCTGATAACATAGCACCTGCAGTTATCTCGTCCTCGAGATCGATTTCTTGACGCAAAGCTGCCTCTTCATTCCTTAGCTCCGTCGGAATAGGTTTTCCCTCTACAAGTGACAACACAACCTCCCCTCCCCTAGATCAATCCATGACGAGATCCGTTTTGTACTAACGCAACTGTTTATGTTAAAAAAGAAAAAACAAGATTTCCAGAGAAGCGTACACAAGCTTGCCCTCTGAAACCACAATGCTGTTCTCGCACAGCTGCAAAAACGGAAAAGAAAAGAAAAAAAACAAACAAACAAACAAACCTGCAAGAGCTTGCTTAATTTTCCTCTTCTTCTCGTACAGAGATCGTTCCTTGCCCTCAAGGCTCTTCCTGTACAAATATTCGCGGCGCAGCCGCGTACTTCTTCGAAGCATTATCAACTTCTCTGACGCTCTCCGCTGCGCACCCGCACAAATTCCCCTCCTTCTTCCTCAGCTCTCCATTTTCGAGCTTCTCCAATTAGGGTTAGAGTTAGGGCTAGTAGAATTAGGGTTACAAACCAGCCTTAGAACTAGGTTACAATTAGGGTTTTGGGCAGGTTGTTGTGTTGTTACTCGAGGCGGGCAGTGCGGGCAGAATTGGATGAACTGCACTTTAGCTCACACCCAGACAAAATTTGCAAGAGGGCTGTAAATAAAAAAATAATAAATACTTCAGATCTTTTTCTTTTTTTTTTGATTTTCTGTCTGTTCTAGCATCTATCTAAAAATTTAATATCTGAAAATTCAGGACCCTTCTTCCTGGGCTTTCCCATTCTCTGTTAACCTTCTATAATGAGATTATTAGAATTAGGGTTTTGGGCAGATTGTTGGTTTTTTCTTTGGGGGCAGTGTGGGCCAGCAAAATTGGATGACAGCACTGTTTTGTTCACACCATTTATCTGCAAAATGGCTGGCTGATACTTCAGACTTTTATTTTTTGTCTGCCCAAGGACCTCTCTCCAAGTCCGTAACTTACCATTGTGAGAATCTCAATGACCTGACTGACATCAATTCATGAGTTAAAAGCAATAACCCGTGACCTGCATTTTTATTACTGACCAATTACCCTACCCGCAGCAACAACCATTGGGCCTATCTTTCTATACCCACACTGCTTCTGTATGAAAACATCATAATTGCTCTCTTCATGTATGAAAATGGCATTTATAGTACATCCATTTCAGATATTTCATTAATGATAAAATCGATGACAAGGTTGTTTGCAACAGTATGTAAGAACCCACCTGTAAACTCATCATATCCAAAGCTTCCAAGATGGTCTGCACTGTCACTACAAAATTGCTTTGAAGACTGCTAAAAAGTAGTCTATTCTAAACATCACTTAATGCTCCAGAATTTGTTAATGCTGTTCTGTAACATGCCAGTGGTTGCCCTGCAAAATGAAATCTAAGCTCCTGAGTAATCAAAACCAAACCCTTTCGGTGGATACTCTAACTGCTTGGACTATTTCCTTCACAATGGAGTTTCACTGAAAAGATGCTTATTTTCAAGATTCATTGTACCTCACATGCATTCAGCTATATACACTTTTCTTCTGATATTTGATATCTCAGCAGTCTGCAGTCTACACCTTGAAATCCAGGGGTAGAAATGAATCATACTCTCCTTCTGGGTCAACCCAAATCAACGAGTGTCAGCTTGAGGGGTGTTTTCTCTTTTGACCTCCTTTCTTAACATTGAAATTTGCTCTGCCACAAAACAAGCAGGGTGCAGAAGAGTGATGTCACAGCAAACCTTACAAAGACCGTAAACCCTAAACCTTGCAAGTCATTCTGTATTGTATGGTAGATTAGCACAATCTAAAGTTGTATCCTATCTAAGTTGGCATGAATTAAGGCATTAGTGCAAGTTGTGTCAGAAAATATCAATATACTCTTCAAATTGGCAACTTCCCATTGAGATCCAGATTGTAAGGCCCTTTTGTTTGATGCCTGTCACTTCCCAACGAAAGTTTCATCTGGGAGCAAAAAGACTGTCTTGGGAGCTAGAGTTCTTGAAGTGTGATGACTTCCACAAACTAATCACAAAGATAGCAGAAAGAAATTGCATACCCGCAAGTAGAGCATGCTTTGTGATGCTTGCAGAAAATTGAGAGACATACTGAGCAAACAAAGCCCATGTCAATTGTCCTCTTGTGACAAAAGCACCTGTCTTCCCACAAGACAACAATTATGCAAAATGGGCTGAGCATATCCCTGAGATGTTCTCAATATCTCTAGCTGATTCAAAGGAACAAATTAATGTCAACAACAGACCTACAGACTGAATGAGAGTCCTTATGTGAGAATGACATGACTTAAACCTGTCAACAGAAACCAGAAAACCCTGTGCCTGCACACTCTTAAACCTGAAAAAGCTTATGGAACAAATCCAAAAAGCAAAGCAAAACTAACAATATTGTAGCAAAACATACGCACATTAGAATTGCTCACTCTCAAAACCCCTGACAGCAAATGGCAAACCTGAAAGCCAAAATGCACATGCCTGAGCAATACTCTCTAAACCAGGGGAACTGCAGCAAATCGTAGAATATACCAGCTTACTAGTTGGGCAATCCAGCAATTCAAGAAAGGTTAATCTGATTTCCCTACATGTACAGAAAGGAAAGGGAGGCTTACGAAGCTCGAAAATCAACACCAGCTGACCGTGGAAGCTGTAAGAACTGACGAGAATAGAGATCTGTTGCAAACACCATCTGCACCCTTCCCACATTACGTTCTGCCCTTTTTGGCAAAAGAACCCATCAAACTAAAAATTGCTGAATGTGCTAAAAAAGTTCTGCATTTAGAATATCAATAGAACTTAATACTCAGCACAAAGGCCTGCATATGCCCTACCGTCAGATACTGAAAGAGACCTTCTGGTTGAGGAGGCTTCATATAAATCCCACCTGTTATATGGGAAGCCTGGCCCACCAAAGCATAGTCAAGAGAGTTTACCACCCAACAGTAAGTAGGTGAAAGTAACCTGATGAGTTTAGGAAAAGAAATGCAATATCCATGAAATTCTAAATCCTAGTCAGTACAACACAGTATGCTGATACTTTCATTACAGTGAAAATGTTTAGCTCAGTCCGGATATGATGTGTCCATCCATACCTGCTGCAGAAAAGCTGAGTGCTGGCTTCCAACAATACAGGCATCAATTGGAACCTGCAGTCCTTTGAACATTAACCCATTATGTACAGAAAAAGGCTAAAGAAATGGTGAGTACAATCCCCATCGTGAGACAACATCTCCTTGATTAGAGCTTGAGTGTTAAGGCATGCAGTCACCCTAAGGGTGCAAAGACAGATTGGTGGTTTCAAAAAAGGATCAGAGCTGACTTCAAGCCTGGTGAGTTTTCATCATTCATGTGTCCTTGATAACTTTCCACTTGGAATGGACAAGAAGATACTTACTGAGCACCGCTGGGCAGAAAAAATGGAGTTCATTACAGCAATGTATCTGCCAAAATAGCAACATAAAATGACCAACAAATCAGAAAACCAATATACAGCTAAGCATAGACACACACAGTGAATGGAAAATCACCAACTCAGCCCTGTGTGTTGGCAGACACAACCAAATCAGGTTCAGCAGAGAAACACCTTCCAAGGGAAGGTCTTGATCATTCACTTACTGTTGAGGAGCATCAGGGAAGCCTTGCACACACAGAATCTGTTAAAACTGCACTGGGTTAGGTTCTTTTGATTCAATGCTCAAGTTTGGCCATAGCAAACAGACCTTGTTTGTAAAAAACGAGAAGGAGCAGGATAAGAAATGGTGACTTTTGAAGCAAATTTAAAATTACTAAAGAATGAAAAGATGACAAGTAAATTGCCTCACAAAAGCCCAAAGAACAGTTCCCAAGAATTTTTCAACAGCCCTTCAAATGCTCTGTTCTGACAACAAGGATCAAGTGAGGAACCCACATACATCAACTCACCCGAGGTTGAGGGGGTGCAGTAGGCTTTCTCAAAATTCTCTGAATGTCTGAAACACATTGGGAGTCAAGCAAAAGACTCATATGGAGGAGAAACCAACAGGAAGACCAGAGCAAAATGAAGTCCCTCATATCAACAAGATGATGGAAAAGGTCTCAAAGTATTGACCACATAAAAGCTTCTGCTTAAACTGCCAACAGTGATAAATAAAAATTCAAAGTGCAATTACATATAGTGAACCTGATTTCTGAACCTTGAACCTCAGACCCTAAACCCTCCTCCCTCTGCTGGGATGGACAGAAACTCAATCTAGAAAAAAATTCAAGAAAAAAAAATCTACTTCCAAGACCAATCGCTGTCACGGGTGGTGCATTTCAGAGAGCTTAAAAACAAAGCTTCCAGACCTCTAGGGAACCCTTCTATTATGACAAGAACAATGCTAGCATTGGATACAGCAAAGTGCCATAGAAAGGGACCCAGACAGGTTTGAGAACTGGTTCTCCACAGGTCCCAGGTTTGTTTCAGCCGCCCCATCCTTTTTCACAAACTCTTGCAATTTCTGAGTAATTGTAGTTGATCGAGATTCAGGCTGTTTGTCCCGTTTTGATCGCCCACTTGCAGTACCGTCAATTGCTGCTGAGTCATACAAAAATGTGCTGAAACCCACCACAACAGCAATCAAACAGCAAGTAAGCCAGATTCATACTATTGCAACCCACCCACCTTGCAGCATGAGTTCATAGGTTTTGGGGGTAGAAATTAAAGAGGAATATTGTTCAGTGACTAAAGCATGAGTGAAACATTAGAGATCCAGGCTTATATACCATGCACTTGCGCCCATGGCAATCACTGTAACTTGGTTGAGATGACTGAGCAACAGGATACAATTGATAAATACAAGAACCTGCTACATTACAAAACAAAGCTTTGAATTAAAGGAATGCATTGCACATAACAATTAATACCTTGATCAACAATTTCTCACTTGAGGAAAAATTTCTGCCCTAAAACTCTGAACCATGTCAGTTAAACCACTTCAATGATCTTAGGGTTTCCAGACACTCTGAAAGCAAAGATGTGATTCAGTCTTAAAACAACCTAAAATCCTGAAACCCTGAAACCTGAAAACCTTCAATTCTTTGACTCTTGCATTCTGTGTAACTGGGTGAGCATTTCAGGACAAACAGTTCTTCAGATAAAAGATTTCTCTATTGAGGAACAATTTTCTGCCCTACAACTCTGAACCATGTCAATGACACTGCTTCAATGATCTTAGGGTTCCCAGGCACTCTGAAAGAAAAAATGAGATTCAGTCTTAAACAACCAAAACCCTAAAACCTTCAATTTTTCAAATCTTGCACTCTGTGTAACCAGGCAAGCATCTCAGGACAAAATTTTTTTTTGCTGAAAGCTAGAATATACAAAACTTTGGTCCAACTTCTTTGCCTCTACACAAGGGGGCATGGCTTAAACAGCTTCAAGCCCTAAAACTCTAAACCCTAGAACCTTGAATTCTTCAAATCTTGCACTCTGTGCAACCAGCGGTCATCTCAGGAAAAATGTTTTTCGCTGAAAGCTAGAATATACTTTGATCAAACTTCTTTTGCCTCTAGACAAGGGGCAGGGAGGGGATGGTCAGTCCTGAATTTGCCCTAGAATGTAAAAGTGTCGAGTTGATTAGTGAAATCACTCAAACCAGCACGCAATGCCTTCTTCTTCAGTTCAGAATCACAAAAAATCTCGTCTGAAGTTTCCAATGAAACTGCTGTAAGAAATGGAAGAGAAAACTTTTACATGCTGGAAAAATTGCTCGAAAGTGAAACCGGTGCTGGTTTTTGTACCCCAAAAGTAGGGATTAACATCAAGCAATATCACAACCGCACTCACATCATCTGCGCACACATCCCCCCAGCCGACACAAAATATCTCCCCAAGTTTTCACTCCCACATTTCCTCAAACCAGACACAAAGCCGAAGGACCTAAAGATGTCACGGCCTTTCAATTGATTTAAGCAAGGCCTTTTTTTTTTTCTTTGGGGCCACCACAAATTTCAGTAAAGCTGGGAAGATTTGCAACAAGATGGGAGAGTGGAAAGCGTACCAGAGCGAGGAGTGGACATCGCCGAAGACATGGTGGTTCGACGACGACGAGCACTGCAGCTCTGAAACCGTCTCCTTCACTCTTCGGTCCTAGGGTTTCAGCGCAAAGCCTTAGGGTTTCCAGTCTTCTCCAGTCACCTCGCCCTGCGTTTTGAAGGGTGGGGACGGGTCCCCGATACGAGGGCAGCTCCCAGGGTATAGGGAGGGTATAGGGACTTCATTTTTCCTACTCAACAACAATTTATTTTTTCCCAAGGTTGATTTTTGGACATGTTACAAAGCAAATGAAAAGCCCTAAAAATTATTTTAAAAAAAAAAAAAAAACTTGTCTATCCAAAAAAGAATGAAAAATTGAAAAAAATTCTTGTCCCATTGAAAGTTTTAAAAAAAAGAAAAAAAAAGGCAATCAAATGAAAAATAAAAAAAAGAAAGTGCCTTTCACCAATAGGAATGGTTGCTAAGAAAAGATAGGTATTATTAAGGCCTTCCATTAAGGGGGAATGGCCATTGTCAATTGGGTTAACTTCGATGATGGTTATTTATTACTAGAATGCATAACCCTAAAAGCTTTGGTGAAGTGGTTGAATCTTACTTATATGATTTCAATCCACTCACTCCAACCCACACAATGTCCACCTTAAATTGTCTTGAAAATTTGAAGATTGTTCTTTTGGACTTGCCTTTCTTTGGCTCTTGGTTCGTGTATTTGAGAATATCAAAAACATCTTGTATTTAAAAGTGTGGTCTAATAGCTTGTATTCTAATTATCATAGCTTCAAGTTCATCTAGAATGTTCGGTTCTTATAAGTTGAAAAGACCAAGCAAGGAAAGACCCGTTACAATATATATTTTGTTCTCTTTGTTTAATGGGCAAAGTTTTAGAAAGGTGCCCAACTTATGATATAGAGGAACATGTATTTTCATATCACTTAAGCTTTCTTCTCCTTTCATCTATGCAATGTTTTTTTGTTTTTTCATTTTTGAAATGTAGCATGGGTTGTGATCATTTCACAAAAGATTTAGCTTTAATGATGATAAGTTTTCATAAAATTGTCATACAAATAGAAAATTAACAGAAAATTTGCCTTAAATGGCCTTTGAAAAATCACCTTCCATGCACTATGGAAGGATTATTTTATAGAAACAACAAACTAGAAAAAAAAAACATGAGCATGAAAGCAAACTAGACGTGCAAGCAATTGTGGATAATTTCAATGAAAAATTTCATGACCTTGTGTTTAATGCATCCGAATTGTTTAGTCCCAAGTATTATCCACTTGAAGAAAATGCACGTTTCAATATGTGGGAGTAGTGGTTGGAAAGGTTGACATCAAAACTCAAGTTATTGAAGACTTTATTAAAGGGATGCAAGCAAAGGTGAATTGCTAGAATTTGTGAAGAAATTAAGGCATGAATGTGAGAATAAGTCACTATTTGAAGCTTGGAGGTGTTGTGGAAGCATATGAATGGATGGTTTGTTAATTGGCCACAACCCATGCAACTTTGATAGAAAGTACTTGTTATTCTTACAAATATTATTATTTGTGAAAAGGGTTTTTCCAAGCAAAATGCAATCAAAAGTCACTTGTGAGCTTCCTTGAAATTGGATACTTTGGATGCTTTGATGAAAATTTCACTATGCAACATTGAAATGGACAACATGAACTAGAGGGTGGTTTTCAAGGTGTGGCAAAACATGAAAAATCATAGGATTCTTATTTTAAAATAATTGTCAAAGTTTAAACTTAAATTGTACTTTAATGGGGACCTTTTGAATTTATTTTTTTTAAATGAAAAAAATGTAGTTCATAAAAAAAAAATTTAATGTTGGACATTAGATTTAAACATCTTTATTTAGTGTCTTCATTTATTGGTCATGAACAAAGGAATGCATTCTTGAGAAATATGATACAATGTCCTTATATCTTAGATGTTTATGAAATGTCATCATCATTTTGCACCCGTTGGTTAAATTTGAAAGTGACATTGCAAATTAAGGAGTTAAAGATGAAAACTATAGTTTGGATTTTTTGAAATCACAATCAACACAAATAAACTAGTAAAGGAGCTCGTGAATAAAAAAACTTTTGACTTTTAGGCAATATCAAGTTGATGTTCAAAGACATCAAATGCCCTTTTCAAAGGTGGGGGAAACATGAGACTATGTTTTCTATTGTTTGATTCCTTCTCTATAAATCTTGGGGATTGTTGAATAACAAATTGAAATGAAAATAATTGTGTTTTTAAATTGAATATTAATTAATATAAGAAGATGTAATTTGTAATAGATAATTTAATCAAATTGATTTTTGTAAACAAAATTTAATGATAACTTAGGGTTAGTTGCAAGTCTTCATCTAGCTTGGTACATGTAATTTAAATTGACATAGATTTTAAAGAAATTTTTTAAAAAATTTAAAGGACTTTTGAAAAAGATGAAGTCATGAAAATAAAAAATTTGAATAAAAAAAATTGTTACAAACTTTGTAATCAAACTTTAACATATTTTTAGTTTTTTAACTATAAAAAAATCTATTTTAATAAATGAAAATTTGATAATTGAATTGTGAAAATTGAATGTGAAATTTTTTTTTTGTTGCATTTATGAAACCAATATCTTTGAGAATTGGTTAAGTATGAAAAAAATAAAAATCATATACCCTAATCAATATTTGTTAACCCAATTTTTTTTCAGGAAAATAAACCGATTTAGTTTTCATAAATTTGTACAAAAATTAAAATTGACCAATTTTCAAAAAAAAAAAAAAAAAGCCATCCAATAATAGTTTAAATTTGAATATTGTAAATAGGTGAATCTTAAATTAGGGTTTAGGTTTTATTTTTGAGTCAACGGTTAGGTCAAGTTCATTTAATTTTTACTTGGAACCTTTAAATATTAAGTTTTGAAGAATCACCCACATTGTAAAAACCTTCCCCTTCACACACATCATGATTTATATATGTTTATGTTTATGATAATATTCAATTGGTTTTATAAGATGAGTAAAACCCTAGTTGGGGGAGATTCCCAAATTATGAGGTTAGATTATAGTGCCTACCACCACCTTATCCTAGTCCTTTTATTTTGGGAATGCCCTTATTCTAAAGTTCTAACCTACATGCAAAACATTGGCATTTTTTTTCAAATTTTTTTTTAAAATTTAATTTTTTTTTATTTTTGGTGTATTTGGATGACAAGTTACCATGCAAAATTTATCCCCCACAAACATTGGGGCATTTCAAAAAATGAAACGCATGTTCCAAATGGCATTTCATTTTTCGAAACGCCTTGTTTTTTCCTCCCCTATGATAGCCATTGTTGGTTACCACATAAAAAAGAAAAAAAGAAATGAAAATTATGCTTATGTTCCCAATGAATTTAGTGGATATGACAATCATTTTAATTAATGTTAAGTTATCTCCACAAATATCAAACATTTTGTGCCAAAATTGTCACATGTTATAAAATATGACAAAATACAACATATTTTCAAACTTTAAAAACATGCACAAACATCTTAAATGTAAAATTAATAAAATTATGGTGTGATCAAAACTTGGCCACAAATTGCCCTTTCTCTGATCCTATCTAGTTGGGTAACTATCAAACATGAAATACCTTGCATCTTTTAATAGTGAAAACCATTTCATAATCAGAGAAAAACAAACATACCCATACATTCATGATTATAATTCAAACCTACCACACCACACCCTTTGACATTTAGTTCATTTAACTAATCCTTCACATGAACCCAATTCAACTACATAGAATAACAAATCAACATACACCAAAAGGAAAAAGAGATCCAATTTATATATGTATTCCCAAAAATTGATTCAAGTTTCCATGCATTCAAAAAAATTGTGTTAATACATCTTTGTAAAATTTTCAAAACCAAATCTTAGAGCCTTAGTCCGCCCATTGAACTCTGTGTCTTCCTTCACTAAATTAGTATTCAAGACCTTCTAGACCCAAGTTCCAAAAATAAGTTATATGTCACAATTAAAACTTAAACAAAAAAATTCCCCTTGTCGTTAGATCATCACCGTGCACAATTAGATTTAGCCTTCATTTACTATGCATGGATGTAATACAAAATTAAGGCCTAATAAAAAATCACATATCTTAAAATGCCTCTTCAATTGGATTGGAGAATAAAAAATAAAATATTATTTCACGGTGCATATGTGATCATTCACCTTTCAATTTGTTTGTGTCTACACAAACAACAATTCATCCATCAAGATGGAAGTTGTAATTTAGGCCGAGGTTTCTCCCAAACTTATTCATTGGCATCTTGCAACACACATATGCATGTTTCATCATCTAAATCTTGAGTCCAAATGTGATCTCTGTACCTAACAAACTTGTAAGGTCCTTTTTAGTTTGCTTCTAGTCCTTTTTTCTTGCCATGTTTCCTCATCTTCACCAAGCTCCTACTAACTTAGCAAACATTAATCCCAACTCCATGTGTAATTCTTGGATCAACTTTCATCTTTGCTTTGGTTTGGAAGCCATCAAACCTTAGAAATACAAATGCTCACCTTGCCATTAATACTATTACATTTTCTTGGAAATCCTTTCTTTTTCATTGGGAGAGACACCTACTAGTACCTCCCCGTGCTGCAAAATGTATACCTAAGCACCCAACACCATCCTAGATGTTAAGGCAATTGTCCTCTTTGGCCCCTTGTTACAAATACTTGCATGTGAAGGCTCCTTAATGCATCCACTTCCTTTTGAACCATGTGCATCAACTACCATTGTTCTTATCCGCCCATCCATATAGACTACCATGTCTTCTTCCATCCCCAAATGTGAAGTTCTAGATTGCATTTACATTTTGACCCTTTAAATTCCAAGGGTTTTATAATCAAGTCATCTTCAACATCTTCCTCCCTATTTAGAGTAAAAACATGGCAAGTTTCCATTTTCCTTAAACTGCACAATTTGTCATGATTGATGTCAAAGCAACAATGCACATGTAGCCATTTGTTTTTACTACGCAATTCCAAATTCTAGGACTTGCACCTAATTCCTTTCCATTCTATGGGCAACCCAATACCAAAGATTGACATCATAACAATATCCTGGACTTTGCTTTGGAAATCATCCTCTCTTTCTTAATCTCATGCAAGATTTTTGTTGAGTTCCTCGACATTTGTGTGCTTAATGGCTTGGTGATGGACTATATTGCAAAGTTGAAATCTTGCAACATGCCCACCCGCCTACCCCTTTTCCCATGCACATCACAAATACTAGCTAGTCACTTTAGCAACTTGTGATCCATACGAAGAATAAAAGGGCTTGTATGTAGCTATTGATGAAAATGCACAATTCCCCAAATCAATGCATAGCATTCACCCTCCATGGAGTGATAATTCCTCGATGTGCCTTAGACAAGCCCTAGCTTTTCACACCCTTGCCCTCACAAATGATCATCTTTCAATAGTGCTTCTTCTTCTCCCATGCAAATCTCATTCTCACTTATGCACCAGTGCTCCACCTAGGAGCTCTTTGTTGCTCTAGCCTCAATGGCATTCAAAGGAGTCACTACTATAACATTGATCATATTGAGCTTAATAACTTGTTGAACATCTAGCCCAAGTCCATTACAAAACCTGGTTCAAGCCATCTCTCTCCACATCGACGTCTGCGCCTATTTTGAGCAAGAAATCAAGACCCATGAGCATGTTGCACCCATTGGTATCCACAGTCATGAAAGTCATGTATATAGCATTTGATTCCACCCACCCACACCAAGTTCTCAATCCTTCCCATAGCCTGAGTTGTAATGCCAGAGGTTGTTGTTTTGTAGCTTTTTGATCCTATAACCATGTGCAGATCAACCCTAACTCCTTGACTGCTTCCATGAACATGATGGACATCCAGGCGCCTGTATCAACTAGCAGGTGAAGAAGGCTCATGCTGCAACTATGCATTTTCTTCCAAGTGCACCCACATTCCACAAAAGGTGCATCACATTCCACATTTGTTCATTCTATTTTGCTGGTTCTCTCCATTCTTTGAAGAATTGCTTAACATCGTACCCAGTCTGCTTGCATGAAAAACAAGTCACAGATGAAGTAGCTCCCAAAGCTTCAGAAGCAAGAGCTACATATCGAGCTTCGGCTTCTTTACTGAAAAAGTTGGTCAGAGTTGCGTATTAAGGTGTTAACTTGCCTTTCTGCGGCAGTCTCAAAGGTTTCTACCTCGTCGTCCTCCTCTCTTTCAAGGATTCAAATGGGGTTTCCCCCCCCCCCCCCCCCCCCCCCCCCCCACCCCCCCCCCCCCCCCCCCCCCCCCCCCACCCCCCCCCCATCCCACCACCACCACCACACCCACCCCCACCTCACTTTTTTTTTTTTTCTTTTTTTTTTAAAAAA
>Ga0116231_10005698_pt1 | contig 24370 bp, 14 predicted proteins | sample S1TSphgellanicum_2_FD_89695 | JGI IMG/M metagenome (GOLD analysis project Ga0116231, IMG submission 89695) | Host-associated microbial communities from peat moss isolated from Minnesota, USA - S1T2_Fd - Sphagnum magellanicum MG | ecosystem: Host-associated > Plants > Peat moss > Unclassified...
AATGCCTCACATTTATATTTGAATGGGTTTGTAAATTTTGTCACATCTTTTGAACTATCAACATTTGCACATGAGTTGAATCATTCATTTTTTGATGTGCTAAATTTGTTATTCAAGAATTGCACTTTGCTCTCATCACAATTTTTTTAAATGGATATATAAAGACTTGGCAAATATGTATATTTGAATTGGTTAGTGATTAGATCAAAATGTTCATGCATGCAAACTCCAAAATGCATGTAGACCTCTAAATTACACATTTTTAATATAATTTTTTTATAAATTTATGTAATTAAAAATGTATGTTTTTCTTCTAGTTTGTTTTAAGCATCATGGACAAGTTTATTATTACAAATGTAATAATAAACTTGTTTTAATTTTTCCCCATGTTTTTCTTGGTGTATGATAAAAAAAAAATCATGATAAATTTTTTGATTAAATTATTTTTAAATTATATATATATATATATAATCATGATTTTTCATGTTTTTTAAGGTTTTTTTGTTTACAAACTTATATTCAAATATTCAAAGATGAATAATTTTAAATTTTTTTAATCATATAAATCAATAAACTAAAAATGATGATCATAATAGTGACATCAACAATTTTTTATAATATCTTTTTTTTTAAAATTTTGTGATTTTATTCAAAATCATTCATAAGAAAATTTAACCATGTTTCAGTTATACACCATAATATGGAGGTATATAGTTGTTAAATCCTTCTATATTTCAACTACAAGTCTTAGAACCCATTCTAAAATTTTAACCTTTAAAAAAAAAATTATTATTTTTAGTTTTTTAAACTAAATAATCTTTTTTGATGTTGATGGCCCTTCTTATGTTCACAAAATGGTGGAAATTCATCACAAAAAAAATTTGATTACATCATTGATTTTTCTTTTTATTTTAAAAATTTTGGATAAGGTTTATAATAATCTCAAAGATTATTTAATTTTTAAAAAATAAATCATATGTTGGAAATATTTATGGGTTTAAAGTTAGGGTTATTATAATTATTTTCAAAAATAATTTACTAAGATTAGTTTGTTTTCTTTCAAACTTTTGGTAAAATTTTTGTTGTTTTCATTCTTCAACAATTTTCACTATTTTTCTAATTTTTCTCAAAAATATAACCAAGTCTTAGAAATTTGTCCAAATAAATAAATATAAAATGCTAGTTTGTGGGGTAGGTGGGCTGGGGGCTTTAATTCAATTTTTTAATGCCAATCTTTTGCCAAATTATTTTGTTTTTACTTCTACAAAACAAACAAAGGTAACATGTATTCAAGCATCATTAGAAAACATAATATTACAAATATGTTACAATATTTTTTCAAAGTTATGTAATTCATCAATTGTATTAGTGTATGATTAATGTTGTTAATCAAATATGGTCTTGAAAATTAAATGGTATATTGATTATTTTATCAATGTTTGTTATTGTGGCCAATTTGTGCCAATTTGAAAAGGGTATCAACATCAACAAAAGATGCTTTTGGAAAACAAATTCAAATTTCGTCAAATTATATATATATCATCAAGTTTTACAATAGGTTATAGTAGGTAGCCATACTATTGAAGGATTTAAACTAGTTTCTAACTTTATAACTTGTCTATAACCAAATGTGGTTAAATCTTCTTATGGAGTTCACTTCTGCAATTTAAACAACATTGCAAAAATGAAGGAAAAAAAACTTTGTACATAATCATATTGGGGAAGTAAAAAATTTGAATACCTCAAAAAATGGACATACAGTAAAACCTGTCTAAAGTGATATTGCTGGGACCAGAGGTAGGATATCACTTTATACAGGTTATTACTTTAGGCAAGTACAGTACATACAATATCATACACACGTTTTCCTTTTTTTTACCGTTATCGTTTGTACCGTTAGGGCGTTAGTTCGTGGCTGTACGTACCCGCGTGCCGGGGGAAGTTCCACAGAAAAAAAACCCTTGTTTGCGTGTGGGTCCACCTCAAGAACCGCGTTGCAAGTACCACCCCGTCACATCCTCATGCGCAAAGTCTTCTCCATGCCAAAGAAAGGTCAGCAATACACCACGATGACGGACGAGGTCCGCCTCGCCTTCATACGGTACAAGAAAGATCATCCTAGTGCCACATAGAAAGAGCTGATCAAGTGGCTGGAGGACACTCATCAACTCAAGGTCAACCAAGCAATGGTGTCGGGCACACTCAAACGGTCGGTGGAACTACTCGCCAAGGCCACCACCTCCAACCTCAGCTCCAAGCGTCAGAAGACAGTGAAATTCCCTGTCATGGAAGATGCCTTAGCCGAATGGTTCCTTGCCAACCAGGAACACGTCAACCTGAGCGAAGACCTCATACATGAGAGCGCAATGAAGATCATTGACCGCCTGTACCCGGATCACTCGTCGTTTGAGTTTTCAAATGGCTGGCTTGAAGCTTTCAAAGTCCGTCACGGGATCAAGAAGCATCGTAGGTTTGGGGAAAGCGGTTCAGTCGACATGACTACTGTTACAGCTGCCCTTCCGAGAATTCGTCAAGTTCTTGACGCGTACGAATGGCGTGACATCTACAATATGGATGAGAGTGGGTTGTTAAACCGCATGCAGGTACATACTGTAAGTTCAAAAAGATATCAAATGAGTTTGTCCCTGGCTAACTAAGCATCTTCGCCCGCATTGCAGGCGGACAACTCCCTGGCGACAAAGCAGCTCAAAGGCAGGAAACAGAGCAAGGAGCGCTTGACCCTAGCGCTGTGTTGCAACGACGACGACTCTGACAAGCTCCCACTGTGGGTGATTGGCAAGTTTAAGAACCCCAGGTGTTTCAAGAACATCAACGTCACGTCACTTGGGTGCGTATACAGGAACAATGCGTCCGCGTGGATGACACAGATCATCTTCCTGGAGTGGTTCTGGGCATTTGATCTCCATGTTTCCGGCCGGAAGATCCTCCTGATCCTGGATAACTTCAGCGGGCACACTCCAGTGGAGAAGATTCCGGATCACATCCGCCTTCGGAACACGACCATTCTCTACCTACCTCCGAACATGACCTCGAAGATTCAACCGTGCGATGCTGGCATCATCCGCAACTTCAAGGCCTACTACCGTCGCCGCTTCAACCGTGCTCTTCTCCAACACATTGAGGACAAGGTGCCGGAGCCAGAGAAGGTCAACATTTTGGGGGCCATCCAGTTTGTCGTCCCCGCGTGGAATTATGAAATCAAGCCTGTTCACTAAAGAATCGATTGAAACTAATAATAATGACCTATTGGGAAAAAAACCAGTTGAAAAAATACTTGTTAAACCTATTCCCACACAACTAATGATGTTTTAGTTAACTTAATCATAGGTGTCAATTTCCTAGAACGTTTTTCCCCTAAATGTTACATCACTTTTCAAAAGCCACCAACCTTAACATTATGGTTACAATATAAAGAACTAATGCACCTTTTCTTGTGTCTTTTCATTTTCACTTTCAAGTTTTATTATTTTGAGATGAAAAGATGATTACATTAGACCAATTGAGAAAAATAGCAAGTAAGCATGAGAAAGAACTACAAAGATAGTGAAAGGAAAGAGAAAGGGAAGAAAAAGAGCTTCAACAAAAAAGAAAGGAGTGTTTTAAAACCACTAGGTTATTTACATTAAACCACTTGCTTCGCGACCACATCCTACATTTGAAGAACCTAATGAAAGTTCTGAGGAAGAGCGAGACGTTGGAGATGAAATTCTTGAAGTTTTAGGACAAATAAACATCGTTCCAATTGGACAGTGAAGACGAAAACACGTATAATTGTTGGAGGTGTATGATGAAGTGTAAAAGGAAAGAGGTGATGGAAAAGATACATTCTCCTGCCAAGGTTTCTCAAAAACAAGCACTGGTTGAAAGCAAAGAAATACAAAAAATGTTGAAGTGGATCCACATGGGATCCAAGGGATTGAGAATGGGCAAAAAGGGCGAGTTTGGGAGGTTTGTTTACTATTCATTGGACAATACCACAGGGAGACTTGTTCGAAGAATTTTTACATACTTGGGAGTCCATAAACAATTGATGGACAAATTCAAGCCCTAGTTTGTGGAGAGAAAAATCATAATTGATTAACTGTTAATAACCTAACAATTTGGTGTTAATGTTGAAGGAGCTATTGATGGAGCAAATGCATTGGTTATGTGGCACAAGTTGCTTTGAAAAACATTGCAGGACCAAATGCATTCATTGACAAAGAGCAATGGAACATGATACACATGAAGGAAGAATATCATGCCAAGTTTGTGGCTATCCTACAATTTTTTTATCAATGAGAAAGGTTAGCCTATTCTACCAATCGAATAACCATTATTCTCAATTTGGCAAACCGAGGTAAGAAGATCAATTGGTGCACCATCATGTTGACACAATTGTTTATTGAGTTGACATGGTGGACAAAACATTAAAAGAGGATAGTAATAGGGTTAGCAGTGCTTGATAGAAAGGCAATTACTTGTTATTCAAGACTAGTAAGTTTACACCATTGGTTTCTAATTTTGAACGAAGACATACCTATTGATTGTCCAAAAGTGCATATGGTTCAAAAGTAGGAGAAGAAGAAAATTGTTGATGAATGTTCACAATTTCCTAAGGTTGTTACAAAAAAACAATTCATTAATGAGTGTCAACAAGTGCATTCTACCAACATCTTTCCGCACCCTATGTGTCAATTTCATAGGTTGAAAATGCGCACCAAATCGACAACACCATAGGATCAATTGAGTTCAAAGCCAACCATTTCTCCACCAAAAAATAAGGTGCATACCCATCAGCGAGTGTCGATTATGGAAGAAGGAGATGAAGAAATGGAAGCTGATATTACTACTCATTAGGATGACTAATCAGTGTGGATAGAAAGCGATCATTGATTCTCCTTTGAATAAGCATCGTTGATTGCACAAACGTGGCTTTAGATAAAAGATAGTTTAGTTGATTTGAAAATAAGTATAACTCTACTGAAAACATACTTGAGGACACAAATAACAGTTTGATGCTTGTTGCCTAGAACTAGTATTTAGCAAACATTTTGGAATTGGGGTAAAAAGCTAGCTATTGCAAAAGCCCAAAACATCAAACTTCAAACGAAGAACAAACATTTGGTTGCCAAAACCGTTGAAGTTGACAAGGCAATTAGGAAAGTTAAAACCCTAATAACAATAATACAATGAGCTAAACTAACTTATTTCAATTCAAGGGGCATAATGATCTCAAGGTGTTACAAATTGATTATGATTAATTGATGAAAGATTATAGCAAAATGGAGGTTGTTAACGTTCAACAAGAGATGACCATTGTAGGTTTGGAGAATATTTGTACCCAAAAGTGAAAATAGTTGGTAGATGTTAACATGGAATTGGAGAATCACACCCATGATTTGCAAGTGTAGATTTAAGAATTGAAAGGCAAGTTAAAAACAATGTGCCAATCACATGGTAAAACTTTTCAAACTTCATACATAGATAATTAGTTGAGGGAATTCGAGGAGTTATTGTTGGATAATGTCTTATTCAAAGTACAAAACTAGGCTCTAACAAATAATAACCTAAAGTGGAAGGAGTGTTGGCAAATAGTACAAAAGTTCAAGGAAGAGCAAATTCAAGATAGTTTGGAACTTGCTTGTGCCAATGTTCAAAATGTAATTAAACAAATTGGTCACCTATAAGTTGAAGTTTCAAGGATATAATTATGACTAGTTGAGTACCAAGTTGATCAAGGAGCCTATTGAAGTTTTTTAGATATTTTCATCCATGCAACCAATACTTGTAGTTGTGAATTACTGAAGCAAATTAGTTGTTACAACTACAAATATATTATCATAGATGAAAGGATGAGCTGAACATGTTACTACCTCTTGTACTTTGTCTTTGTTGTCTACAAAACCTATTGATACACGTATTATAGTTGTAAGTACCCATGTAGTTGATTTACATACCTGTTATTCTCAAACATGTACTTTTAATAATACCTTAGATTGGAGTAAATGTAGATATCACCATGATTGATACTGCTTTGAATGCATTTGAAGTTTTTAGAACTCCAAGAATAGTACTGAGAAACACATTGGTTATTGAAAAACCAAAACTTGAACTAAGTACCATAGTTGAACATGTTGATGTATCAAGTGAAAAACCTATTGATGAGTTAGTAGTAGGTGAAGAACAAGTAGCTTTTGGTGACTAATTTCAAGGACAAAATTCGGTTTTCAAGGGGGGGTAATGATAACACAAATTTTCACTTTATGTATATAATAACCAATTGTTACCAACTGGTAACTAGTCAAACATTATCATTTTGAGAACTTCTTAAATTATCATTAGACAACAAGTAACCAATTTGTTAAATTAATTGATAATAAGTTTGTTAAATAACCGGTTGTTAAGTTAACCAATGATAGGTTTATTAGCATAATTGGTTGTTGATAGAACAAGTCTAAGGTCAACTTGTGACTAGTAGTTGCTACAATTTAATTTTGAAATTAATTGACAATTGCATTTGCTAATGATTGTTTAATTCAAAACAACACTATGTTATGGTATAAGTAAGAGGATTTGAAAATGATAAAGGGGATTCTAATGTGATTCGATCGATGTTTTTCTTCTTTGTAATTTGAGTAATTTTTTTTTTTGTAATCCATTTTGGATTTTTGCCTTTCAAAATAAACATCTTCATGTTTATGATTGTATATTTCTTTGTTTTCAAATTTGAAGTAAAACAAACATGTTGATGTTTGTAAGCAAGCGAAAATTTGCAAAGTAAAAAATTAGTTTTGTTTATTTTGAACTATGGTGACCCTTTTCGGGGCGTCACATTATACTACTTTTCAGGGTTGTGCATGTATGAATGTATCCCACTTCAAACTTTTGAAAAACATTCATAATTTATGTTAGAATATAACCTAGAAAAGATATTAAAAAAGAAATTATTTAATTTCATTTTATAAATTGAGAGATTGAGATATATTTGTAGAAACAAATGTAATGTACATGTGTACTCAAAAAACACAAATATATTCTTAAAATAATTTAAATGATTTTTAATTTTAATGAAAGTTGAAGGTATATTGAACCATGTCATTTCACATAGTTTGAATCATGTTTGGATACCATATGACTAATTTGAAAATTTTCATATCAAAAAATGAGTTTTTTAGCAAAGATACAATAAATGCATGGTAAATTGAAGTTTTGACAAATGATGACATTCACATGGAAAATGACAAGCATGAGTAAATGGGCCATATTTTAAATTTCACTAAAATCATTCTAGTGATTATTGAACATTTAAAATTAATGTAATCAAAATGAGATAGTGGTCCTATTAAACTAACATATAGTATAAATATACACATGGATCATTCAATATAGATAATGCAATTTATTATTATTTTTAACATCATATTACATAACATTAATTTTGTAAAAGTAATAATTATAGGCCCAAAAACCAAAATTCATACCCAAAATTAAATGTACCATATTCTTGGAACAATCATGTTGTGCATATTATATTATCAGACCCAAAAGTGTCCAAAAAGGGGTTATCGCAATGTGTTTCCACCCATTGAACATTTCTCCAAGTGGTTGGGTGCGAATATAAAAATGATAGCTAAAAACCATGTTAAATAATGATGAAAATTGTGAATTTCTTTACATATGTTTCTTTCTTGACATTTTGAAGTTATATTAATCATTCCAAGTTGTGTTAAATGACTAATATGAATGTTGAGGAATTCAAATTAAAAATTTATTATATTAAATTTTGGGTTTTGATTTTTAAAAAGGACGTTTGAATTTGAATAGGTATTGCATTAGATTGTGGTTAATTTTACAAAGGATTAAGTAAAAGAATATTGTAATAACATAATTTTGATAATAAAAAAAATAGATTGTAGTAACCTACTACCCAAGAATTTCAAAATTCATTCACAATTTAAAAGATATGGAATTTAAATTTTTTAGAAATTCAAAGTATTTTTCATTTTTTTAATTTTCAAAAGTCCTTTACCACATGTAAATGGGGTGTAATGTACATGACATACAAAACAAAGTTGTAGTTTACGATATAAGAAACAAAAACCTAAAGTAGTTAACATATTTTTGGTATGATTCAAAATTATGATAAATTTTCAAGATGATTTACACAGAATCTGGCAAAATTTACACACTTTGAAAAGTTTGTATTTATTCAACAATGATTAACACAAAACATGTGATCTATTGGGGCAATTATATGTATTTTTAATAACAAGTTGCATAATACTTCATTCAAAAATTCTTTCATATGAAAAATGAAAAAGGACTAAAAATGATTCACAATCCTATCGTAAAGTAATCTTGTTGGTTCTTATCTACGTACTTGCACTTGGTTGGAATGGAGCCATTGTCAGATCGTAGTATTGAAGGAACAACATATGCATTTCTAAATAAGGTGCTACCTAGGTTTAACACTTTAATTGAAGTATTCATCAATTAAAGTATGAAATTCCATGGGGAATTCCAAAAGTTGTGTGAGAAAACATAGAGATTATCACACTATTTCATGAGACCATCTTGATGTAGATGAATTAATTAAACGAATGGTGCAAATGGTGAAGTGAAGCTTGTGGAAGTATGGGTTCCAAAAGGGTTATATTAAAGATTGGGATTTACAATTACCGTGGTTAATTATGAGGTACAAGTTTAATTAATGACCTTTTTTTACATCCTTTTCACCATATATTTTGTTGTTTGGCCATAAACTTAAGCTACCAACTTCAATTTGATAAGATGTGATGACGGTAATCAATTTGGATGATCAAAACATATGAGCTTCAAGCATGTGAATAATGAACAACCTTATTCCAACATGTAATGCCAATGGTTATGGAGAATTTGGCAATCAATCAACACCAAAACACATCCCCGTATGCCATTATTTGAGGAGGTGATTATCGGCCTTGAATACATGGATCTGAAATACTAGGGGATTTTATTTATATGCAACAAACAACACTAATTACATTGGATGTCATTACAAGATGTGGTATTTTGCATGCATGAAAGGTGCTACCTTTCTGGTGTGTCATTGTTGGACGTCTAAGATGGTCAAACATGGAAGGATTACATGTAATTGTGTACCATGTCATCTTCCTAATGTGAATAACTAAATTGAGCATCCTTAACAATTGTCCATGCAAGAGTTTGTTGATGTGTGTGGTTAGTCTACAAGAGTTGTTATATGTTGATTTGTGATTGGTATACTAAAGCTTGGCATATGAAATGTCTCAAGCCACCATTGGAAGAAATGTCAATCAAAAAATGGTTTTGCCCTTAGTGCACATGATAGACCTAGATGCCTATTCATGTGGTTAAATATTAGAAAATAACTTGAATTATTTTCCAAGATGATTCACATTTGGTTAAAAAATGGAGAGATTATAGCTAAGCAACTAATAATGTGGCTCACATTTGCACTTGCCCTACTAGTTCTTTCACCTTAAAATCAAAATGTTTACTCATGGTGGATTTTCATACCATATTTCTTACATTGATATCTAGCTAAAAGGATTTAAACCCCATACAAGGGGGCTAATTTGAATGTGTTGTACCATTAAAGGTATTTTTGTGTTATGTGTTATATGTGTGTTAACAACGATGGATGTAGGCACCAACATAAGAGCGCACTATAACTATCAAAAAAATTCTATTTATTACATGTTCACATCTTAATTATTGTAAGCAAACTAAAGTAAGTTAACTTGGAACCAATTTTAGTGTGAACACAATTCGAGATATTTGTATGGGATATAATCCCATGTTGTGATTTCAAACTTTTGGTGATTTGAGGATCTAGGACACAAGTTTATGTTTTGTAGGTTTTTATGAATTTTTATGCAAGTTTGTGAATGGTTTGTTTGGTTTTCCTTGTGTGTTGTTTCGAAATGATGTTTCTTGGTAGTGAACGTTGATAAAACTTTGTATCATTGATGTTGACAACAAAATAAGATGTTGCAATATCATAATATGGCAAATGGAGGCTTGCCTAGCCTATGGATCCTGCTCCACATAATGGTATCAACATTATACTAGGATCGTCAATTGCAGTAGTGCACCCTTAGTCCAAAACTAATGTTTCCCAACAACTCTAGTATGCACATCCCATACTTGAAAACATGCCCTTGAATAACCATGGCATCCAATGAGCTTGATCATGGTGGCCCATTACCAACATCCTTGAATAATTATGCATTTCCTTGAATGACATTTGATTGTGTTATACTAGTCAAGATGTTTGTGTGTTGTATATGTGTTAACAATGATGTATGTAGATGTTGACAAAGGGACACATGATAAGACCTTGACCTACCAACAATTGTAGCAATTTAAAAGTTTAAGAAACTTTGGAAATGTTAGATGAATTGGGTTTTTACTAATTCTAAAAAAAACTGAAGTTTTTTTTTTGGAAAGGGGAAATATATTTTATTGATTCACAATGAGAAAGTAATTAAAAGGAAAAAAATGTTGACCCATTCCCAAAAAAAAGGGTGATTCAAATGGGCAAAATAAAATGTACACCATTAAATCATCAATGGAGGTGATGTTTAAAAACTACTAATACCACTACTCACTAAATATTAATGAATTTGATGCTTAGAATGAGTTTTATTAAATTTAACTAATTCCATAAACATAACATACTCAGTCATGACTTTGGCTTGCAATAAAGCGGCATACGACCCCATTTAGCAAGATCCTGCACAGTTTGGACATCCTCACATCAAAGGCCTTAGATAGAAAACAGGTGCTGTACATTTCAATATCCTGTGGCAGAGAGAGCTCTCCTAATGACATACACTTCCACAATGCACACCTTTCATTATGAAGCCATGCACACTTTAGACATTAAGAAGCCATGGTACAATTCTCCAAAGTTATGGAGCAAAATTCCACTAACAATGTTACCATCAGAACTGGTTTAGAAGGGACAACTATAGAGTACTTGTAATATTTTGTTCTATCAAAATAGACTCTGGCTTGTAGGAATTGTGTTTTCAATGGAATGGAATTATGTCTTTTGTGATCCCACCTCCTCTCGAGCCTAAATTTCATGTATGAATGAACTAGTTTCGTTTGCTTTCTTGTCATAAGATTTTGCTTTACTCAACATTTGAAGCTCTTTTCTAGTGCGTCATGCTAGTGGTGGAGGCAAAAGTTTAATGTTATTGATGTTGCTTGAAGTCTTTGGGTTTTGTTTTTTTCTTGGCTAATTGGGAAATTGATTTCTGTTGGCAATTTGGAGGTTTAAACATTGAATTCATGAGAGAGTTTCATATATATATATATATATATATTTCAAACTTGAATATCCATCCAATTCTTCTTGGTTTTTGAGTTGGGTGATTTGGACCAATTTTATTACATTTCTCATCTGTGATTTTGTGAATACTTTTCAAGCATTTTGTAAACATCTTACTGATGATATTATACAAAATAATATTTACAATTTAACCAACATGACTCACAAGAGTTGGTAAATGTGTGTTTGTAGGTGTGAATTGAATAAGCAAAAACTAGAGTCCCTTCTGCTTCAAGAGATGTGACAGAAACTCAAAATCCATGATTAAATGAAGCTGTGCCTTCAGCGCCTCCTTGTGTTCTTCGTTCCTGCATGTCATGCCCTGCAAGGGTGAGCTGCTCATTACATCTTTTTCTTACATTGGATTGCTTGTCCACCAACTGTGTGAGCTGCCCCCTGAATGATCATGTTTTGGTCACTTTTTATCGGTGCTTGTCCTTGCCTCCTGTTCTCTTCATTTTTCTTTCCATCTTCATCCTCTTCAGAGCTCCCCTCAGCATGTCCAGCAAAAAAAAAAAGCCATTCTCTGTGATTCTGTGCATACTAGGTCCCTGGACCGTGAACTGCCAACGAGACTTCTCCTTGCTCTGCATCCTTGTCCTTATTTATGAATTCCAGACCTTGACTGACTCACTAATTTAATTCAACTGGTTGTCTAAATTCAGTCCTGGTCTGAAACAAAGAGAGCTTCAACAAAGGTTGACTCAAAACCATGCATATGTTGTTGATGTCTGCAGTAGCCTCACATGCTAGTCTGAAGACCTGCGAATACCCATTCAATAGTTTCTCATTCAGGATATCCTTGTGGTGAAGTATTGGAAAGTTGAACAGTCAAACCAGCTAGTCAATGAAAGGCCTATTTCTCATCCTCTACATTATTGACCTGGAAGAACTCCTTATGGATACATCTGATGTTCCTTCTGTGACACATGCACAGATTCACAGACTATAAAAACTTAGGGCTAGATTCCATCCTGGTTCTTGAAGAAATTTCATTCCACTAAATTCAAACCTGGAAAGCAATAAGGTTCCAGCAAGCGATGCACAATACCTCTGTATTCATGACCATCAACAAAGTTACAACAGAGTTGAATTTTGATGGCTCCATTGGCAAAGCCATCCCTGCAGGAAGAGTTATTGGCACTGATAGAAAATCTTGTATTTTCCCCCTAATGGCTGCACATCTACCAAGGCTTAAGGGTTGAGTTTATGATTCCATTTGCTGAGGCTCCAAACCACCATGCCTGCAACAAGGCAGAGGACACATTGAGTAGTTGATTAGAACAGAAGTGCATAGCAACTTTGCTGATTGACTCTATGTTCAAGAAAGTTCTACAACAAAGGTCCTGATATGGCTTGATTGTGTTGGGTCACTCAGTCCACTAAATTTGCTTTAGAGTTCAAGATTTGCACCATCAATTTCCATTTTCCAATTTCACAACATTCTCTTTGGCAAAGCAAGCACAGATGACACTTACCCTAATTGACCATTACAAAGGTCAAACCCAGGATGCTCCTCTTGCCCTGAACAAAGGAACTGATCTGATACATGTTGTATAAATCAAGTGCCAGAAAGAGTGAAAGAACCATGATTCATTAGACAACAATTAATGCACCAAAATCTCAATATCAAGACTGCACTAAATGGAATCAACTATCAACCTGTCTATTTGACATAATAGAGTCAACCAACACACACTGTCTTGTTGAAATCCAGTGTCCCTCTCTTTACAATAGAGTTGGAGATCCTCTAACTCAGACATGAAACCCCTCTTCATGAATTAGACCCATTCTCCTGTGCAATGTGGAAACCCTCCACTTTCCTCACAACCTCATCAACACCAACCCGAATCTGCTTCACATCACCATTGCCAAAACTGCCCACTTCAAACTCATCTGTGCCTGACACTGTGCACCAAATCCGGATAGTTCCATCCTCTGAGCCTGATGCATATGACTCTCCACCTGGAGAAAACCGCACACAATGGACAGGGCCATGGTGGCCTTTGTTGCATTCTGCAAGACCACCATTCAATACATTGGGTCCATGTGAGTCAACAGAATGGTGACATACTTTTAAAAAGCAGAAGGTTTCAATGCATGAACAAACATGTTCATAACTCCCCTGGATAGGAGTTCAAGTCTCTATGCTGTCTGCTTGAAAGAGGGCAGTCTTTAAAACATTTGGTACACTTTGCAAACAAATTGAAGGCACAGTCCTCTCAAACAAACAACAAGAAATATGCATAACATGTCTATACAGTCTCATGTGTCAATCATTCTTCACAGAGAATAGCCCAACAATACAGAGAATGAATGCATAGAAAGCTCACCAATTTCATCTCCTGTGGTGGAGTCAAAGAGGCGAACCCACATATCATCACCACCTGCAATGAACTTGCTGCGAGAAGGGAACAGTGATGCTGACTCCACAGGCATGGGCATTGTGTAGCTATTCACCAAACCAAAGCTGCCCATGCACAAACAACTGATTCTTGTTCACTTTCTACTAACTACAGATTTACAGAAGTTCCAGGATTACTTGTCTCATGCCATACATAAAGGCTACTGCAGTTTAAGATGATCCACAGAACTTCAAATTTCTCAGAAATGGAATGACTCACTGATGGGCATCCCAGAACTTGACAGTGTTTCCATCTGCTGTTGTAACATAATTACCATCACGGCTGACCTCCACACTTGTGCAAGGTAATTTGGTCTCCAAGGTTCGCACAATTGCCTTTGTTCTCACATCCCATACTCTGACATTTCCAACAAAATATATAAGTCAAGTGAATCTTCAGGTAATGATGCATTAGATTTTAAGCAAAACTCCCTCTCCATTTGCCATGCACAACTTGGAACTTATTAACTTGACAGAGTGTTGAATTTCCTCGAAGTCAAAAAACTTTGGACCCAAGAACAGAAATTGGTTAACCTCATGGGACAAATAAATCTGAGAACCCCAAGATGAAGACCAGCAGCGTAGGGAACTCTGTGGAATGAAGCAAAACTGGATGCTTCAGTGCCCGCACCTGACCCCTCCAATGTCATTGGAAGAGCTCAATATGGTCTGGTCACTGTGATGCCATACAGCTGCCCTAATTGGTGTACCCGAGGAACCCTCAAGGAGAGTCGGAGGTGCATCTGGGCGATTCAGATCAAATATACGAAGTACTTTCTCCGAACCACCTGTTAGCAAATGTGTTGTACTCTGTATCCCGTGGGTAACAACCCAAAAAAAATTTCAGTACTTCCCTTCACAACACTGTACAACCTTTCTTACAGCTCAGGCATGGAGATTCAAATGCAAGATGTCAGGCAAATGCCAACAGCCTTGTTCCCCGTTGGAGTCCCAAAATGATGATAGGGAGAAGAAGGAGAACCTCAGAAAAAGCACAAGTTCGGACAATATGCTTGTGCTCAAAGGAGTGAAGTTCATCCCCTGTCAAAGCATCCCAGACCCGCCTGTTCACATCCCCTCAGCCATTCCAACAGTTCAGCTGATTAACTTGTTGCCTAAAAACCACAGACACCAACCAGTCTCTTCTGGACCTAAAATTCAGCCAGGCATTCAGTGAGCATAATTATCTCAGGAAAAAAATATTGACATGGGCTGCAGGACTGGGAAATCTGAAATGAGACAAGATTCAAACTCCCATCAGCTGACTGGGGCATCAAATGGTGGTACCCTGACAGAAGAATTAAGAGAAAAAATGTATGAGAGAGAGAGCCTGCATACGCGCTGAAGTCTGCAGAAGCTGTAGCAGCATGGAGTGCTGGAGTATCAAGACATGCTGCCCAGACTGCACCCTTGTGTCCATCAAATGTTCCAATCCAGTCACCTGTATCGCCATTCCGCAACATAGGCTTTCCATCTGCCAAAACAAAGTTAAAAATTCATGAATCTCTCTCACCAGCAAACATGTGACTAGAAAGAATCACCTTTATTATATGTTCTACAAACCCTCAAAAGACCTTCATGAAAGCATAAACCCTGTGCAGAATGGTGGTTTGTATCAAAGCCCCCCAAGTGCAGGCATCCAGCAAGCTTGAGTAGCAGACATAGAACAATTTCTACAATGATCTCGTCTGTGATAGCCAGATCATATTTTCTACAGTTCAAGTCATCTTCCTGACTCCCTTTAGCATCCAAGGGGCTCTTGTAGAACCTATTGTGAAATTGGAAATAGAGGACAAAAATGCTCGTCAAGACATATAAAAAGTGCCAAATTCTTGGCATCGTAGCAGAGTTTGTATGTCATTGCAAAAGCTGAAGTATTGGAAATTTGTGAAATTGGACTCAAGCTTCCTTCATTGGGCAAGAAGCTAAAACCAGTTGAAGAGAAAAACTAATCTTCTAATGCTACTAGCTTAGCTAACAATATCTCATTGCCTGTGCAAGCAAGAGTGCACAACGACAGACAATTCAACGACTGACGTTATCGCCAAAACCTGCAATTGAGGATCACATCCTGTGCACTTTCCCAGGCTCCAGACAGTAGCGTCACAAATGGGTAGTGCCAAAAGCGTAAGGACATAATCACGAAAGTGACGGCGATGGTGCTCACAATGAGAAGAAGAAACCATACCTTTGCTAGCGCTGACCAAAAAGAAGCCATCCGGAGTAATCGGACTATAAGAGAGATCCACGATCGGACGAGAATGTCCGTGACACACCAATGGAACTTGAGCTTTTCTCTTGTCCATTTGCCACAACGCCGACCCCGGTGACCTCTTTGCGCTATCCTCTGCTCTTTCTTTTCCTCTCTATATTCTTCAGCCGAAATCCAACACCTCTGACCGACCTAAAAGTCCTATTGCAAAAACATCGAACTCGATCCGGCGCTGGTTTCTTGAACGTAGTAGTTACGGCATCTGAGCTGTGTGTACATAACGGTGCAAGAAGTCCATGCTTCCGATGGGGGGGGGTAGAGATCCTCGTTCTTCCGATTCTTAAACACTCCGGCACCCGCAAAAAAAGAGAAAAAAGACAAGAACAAGAAGAAGCTCGGCTCCTGCTGTTTTGCTTACGCTATGCAAGAGCCTCGGCCCGCAGCCTTAAGCAAGATAAACGAGCGAGAGAAAGGCAATGCCCGGCAAGGGAGCGGGGCAAAACCTCCGAGAGACAAAAAGATACAAGAGCGTGCGTCCGCTCGCTCGCTCGCTCGCGCGCTCGTCTTCCCCGGGTCTACAACGGGCCGGCCGACCAATAGAATCACCCGCGTTAGAGTTACCCGCGATGGGCGTCGAATAGCTCCGGTTCCGGGGCACAAGTCCAGTTCTGGTCTGAAAAAAAAAAAAATCAAAATTTTTTTGCTTTAAATTTGCTCTCGGTCTTGGTTTGATTTTTACTCACTAGAATCAGAACCAACCAATGGTTCTAACCTTCCAAAATGGGTAACTGCCCAACACTGAAATTTTCCCTACCTCCACAAAAATTTGTGTTGGGAAGTCACCTTTTCATGGGTTTTCCTATGTCTTTCATTCATGGTTGTGAATTGTTAAAATTGTTTGTCACAATGCAATTTGTGTTGGGAAGTTACAAGTTACCTTACATTCCCTTCAATGGTGAAACAAATGGTCCATTTCTCCATATATTTTGCTCTTTCTCTAATGTATAGGGATTAAGCCACAACATGCCATATACGTAAGGTGTCAACAAAACAAAAAAATGTTTGGCATTAGAAAGCGTCAACTCTTATCAATGAACCAAAATGGTTTAAAATTTGCCCCACTTTGTTCCAAGAATGCCCATGCATCACAACTAGCCTTTTCTATTTGGTGAAATGCTGCAAAGTTTTCACATTGGTTGGGGATGTGTAACAATTACAATAGAATTCTAACTAGTCGTTTCGCAATTATTGATATTCAATGAACATGTTGCTATGCCACACCTTTTACATCCATCCATATTACCATGATGCAGTACGTTTTTGCGATCTATAGAAGCATTGCATCATCCCAATGCCCTCAAAATTTTAATTGTCATCCCCATTCATTGTTCCTCTAGCTCTAGAAACTGCATCTAGTTAAAAACCTTCATCACTTAGCTATATGGGTTTCTAGCTAGATTCCAATTTGCATGTAGCTAGAAACCTCCATCACCTAAGGGCATTACAAGGTGCAAATTCTTTGTCAATCAGTAGTTAAAGATGTAGTTGAGATTGCTTAAAATCAAATTCTTGTGGAGTTTTTATTGTCAATACTTTGTAATGAGGGGGATGCATCATCAACTTCTTACAGCTTTTGAAAGTTGGAACAATTAGTTTTTGAAGGTAGAAAAATTCATAGTTGCAACTTCAATTTGTGATTAAAATTTAATTGTAATTGACTTGTGCCACTACTTTTTTTTTATTAGTTGTAAAAATGTGTAGTCACACCTTGCATGTAGTTTGTAAATATGATTTAAATATGAAATTAACACAATGCATATGGATGAAGTATATAGTTAACTATATGTTTTGATTGTATATTTTTGCAACTAGTTATTACAATGTGCAACTTGTTTAATAACCAATTACAATTGGCACATGACATAATTTGTGCATTTTCAAAAAATAAAAATAAAAATATTAAATTTCCATCATTCATTATGGATGTTTTAATATTGATACACGTGGTCAAATTGATTTTTGCCATGTGGCATAATTTGTGCATTTAAAAAAATAATAAATAACAATTTTGCATTATGATATTTCATTTTAAATGGTCTTACATTGTGACATGTGACAAAATTGAAAGTTGTCACATGGCATAATTTTTACATTTTCAAAAAAAAAATCTTTTCATTATGATTGTTCATTTTAAATGGTTTTATATTATGACATGTGACAGAGTCAAAAGTTGCTATGTGGCATATGAATTAAATTCTGAAAATTTTGAAAACACCTACTTATCTAGGCTACATACATACCTTCTAAAACTTCTTATATATTTACTTACCTACTTGTCTAAGTAAAAACATAGAACCTTAGATAGGCAAGTAAGTAAGAAAGTATAACTATAAAAGGGTAGATGAATTAAAAAATAATCATGTAAATCTTTTAGTTGCAAATTGGGTTGTAATTACAAAATGATTTTTCCACATGCTTTTTATTTATTTTTAATATTGTAAATTATTTAACTAAATAAGTAATTACTTGATATTATTACAAATGAACTTATTGTCCTAATTAATCATTTGAAAAAATGATTTAAATTAATTAATTTGATTCAAATAGGTAGTTGTTACTTAATTCAGATAATTAATTATCAAATAATTATCAAATATTATTTATTATATAATTATTGGATAATTGATGGTTTGAGTTCATATAAATTAAGATAATTTTTTTTGGATTCCCAAAATTGGTTTTAAATGATTTGATAATCAATTATTTGAACTAATTATTTGAATTAAATTGATTAATTCAAATTAGGAGTTAATTAATTTATTTATAATTAATTAAATTAATGATAGATAATTTATTATTGAATATTAAATTTGAATTTATTTACTTATTAATTTATTAAATAGATATTAAATATTTTTAACTAAAAAAATAATACTGGATATTTTTTCATTGAATAATTGGTTAATTAATGGTGATAATTCATAATAATTATATTATTGTATTAATTTACAATTCAATATTTAATGAGTGATTTTTTTTTGAAATAATGAATTAAGTAACATTAATTATTTCATAACTTATATTAACTCATTAATTAGTTGATAATTGATGGGCTCCCAAATTCTTCAAGAGACCCAAAGGTGGGTCCTAGAGTGAAACAATAGAAGGAGAAGAGAGTTGGGGCACATTCCCTATTTCGCAACACTTTGGGGGTAAAAGGGGTGCGGGGGGATGTTGAAACTTCGGGATGGGACTAAAACAAATTCACAAACAATAATTCAAGATAATATCAACTTGCACAATCAAAAAAAGAGGATGGTTAATGCAAGTTGAATGGAAATGGTATGAGAAATTTAGTAGGGATAATTTCAAGCATAAGTTTTACCCAGCCCACAACCTTTGGAAGGAGGCACCACTCCCCTCCCTATAATATATTTTATGCCTCTCTACAGGGATTACATCCAAATTTCACTTTTCCATTGGACTCCCAAATGGGAGTCCCAAAATTGGGACTCTTGTTGTCCCAAAACTTTAGGCGTTCATATTTTTTTCAAATCAAGTTTTTTTAGAATGTGAAAATAGTACTTTACATTCCTTGAAAATATCTTTCCAACGGTGTATAGCACGTTCCAAACGGACCTCATTTGACCCCTATTTTCAAAGGATTTTTTTATCAAGAGTCAAATTCCCAATTTGACTCTCGTCCCTTCTTTTGATCATAATTTATGCAAATCATGTTTAAATGAACAATGTGAGGGCACTTTAAGCATCTACGTTTCAAGACCTTTCTAATGGTACCCTGGGGGCCCAATTTGGTGTTTTTTTGCCTTTTTCCAACCAAGGTTCTAAACATTCGCAATTTTCGCACAAATGTAACTCCTAAAATGGGAATGCATTGTGGAATCTTTGGGCTTCATCCATTGCATTTTACCCCATTTTGTGAAAGTGTGTTTCACACCTACACACACTCTTAGCCTCATGGGCCCTTGCACTTCACCCTTTTTCATGAACCCAATGTTAAGGTTGCGATAATAATAATTATCCATCAATAGTTAATGCTTGTTTAATATGATAATTATATCATATAAATATGACCTTTCCACATTAGAAAACAATCCCAATTTTGTAACTGGTATTTATAATTAAATTCCATTTGCATATGCTAAATGCAACTACATTTGGCACAATTGCATAAGACAAGTTATAGTTGCATGTGGCATATGATATTTGATATGTATATACAAGATGTATGTATATTTTCATCCATATGTATCCCTACAACAAATTGCATATGTAATTATGTATGCAACTAAATGGCAATGTTTAATTTTATGACATATGTCCATTTTGAGTTTCAATTATTTGGTGGCATGTGTCATTTAAGCACATTTTGGTATTTAATATAATTAATTAACTAATTAATTGAATTTAGATAATCCAGTTTAGATTTTTTTAGGATGTTGACACGTAACATTTAGGTAGGTAGGTAGATAAATAAGGATAAATAGGTAGTAAGTAAACCTAGGTTAACTAGGTAGGTCGAGCATAACCTTTTTTTATTTTGGGTTTAAGTTTATTTTTATTGTTTCATCCCAAATGGGACTTGCTTTTAAACTATTTTGAATGCATTTATATATCTTAGAAAAGTGAAAGGTATGACAAAGGATATGAAATAAACATTTTAGTTGTAAGCATAACCAACCTAGTTACAACTATTACCTAATATATAAGTTATACTAACCTAGTTTACTTGCAAGTTATATTAATTATTATAAGTAATAATATTAATAAAAAGATAAAATAAAATAAATATTATGTTTTATTATTATATTTTCATCATTTAAATTATAGCTATATGATTAATATGTATTATAATAATCAATATTATAATATACATATAAAATATATTATCATATTACATTGTTATTTTTTACACAATAATTTACTATTATTATGACATTATTATTATTATTACTATATTTACTAGAGGCCAATTAATTAAATAATAAACCTACCTTGGCCTAGGTGAATTAATTACCTTAATTAAGTACCTTAAGGTAAGTTAAGTTAGTTAGTGTAGGCGTCAGTATATTAGCATACATATATTTAATAATTTAGATAGAGTAACTAACTTAACTATAATATAAATTTAGGCTAATTAATTATGTGACCTAACCTAAGTTAATTTATATTTTGTACATAGTTATTTTCTACTAGGTTAGGTGAGGTATACTAACATGGGTCTAACATATATAAGTATATTAACTTAAATTACTTATAGTAATTACTTACTAGCCTACACCATGGTAAAATTATATATATATATATATATATATATATATAATGTTTTTCTTAAATTTGTCCAGGTTATAAAGTATGTTAGTGTAGGCTTAGGTATCATAGATAATATACTATATTAAATACACTAACTTAAGTATGTATTACCTTAAGTCATTATCTTTTTAACACGTTTTCATTTTGTAAACTAACAATTTCATGTTAGTTACACACACAACCATATAGCCCATCTAATATATGATGTTAATTTTGTAATCACAAGCATGACCAATCAAATGACAACCAATTGCATCTAATTGTAGAATGATGGGTTGCATATGACAAGATTTTTTTCTAGTGCCACTATTATTTAATCATACCTTATTAGACATGGTATAATTTTAAACAAACAATATAAAATCAAAATGATTTTTTTTAGTTTAATATGTCCATAATATGAGCAAATAATGTTTAATATACCCTAAATACAAACTAAATATTTTAATATACCATGAATACAACCTAAATATACTTTTAATGTAGTCCACAATAACAAATGTACAATAAATGTATAAATGCACCATAAAAAATATCCAAATTGTAATTAATTTTGCACCTAAATGAACATAGGGGCTTATTATTGAATGAAAAACCCAAAAAGTTAATCAATATGGAAAGATCTACAATTTTGTAATTGCAACATGATCACCAAAAATAGTAGTAAATTCAAAAGTATGGTGAATAGTTCTAAAAATGATAAAACATACTTGCAAATAACAAATAGTCACATGCCATTGCAAATTGGATAATTACAAAGTACAAGATTTCTAATACTGAAAATTGGTCATAAGGAGATTAGAATATGCATATGGGTTTTAACACCTGATTGGGAGGAGTGCAAAACATGGTTTTTGGTCACAAACAATTATGATGAATTTCTTTTGAGTTCAAGCCCTTTTGGTTAACACCTTTCATCCATGCACTATTCAAGTTTTGGTTTCATCTACACCACGAAAACTCAAACAAAGCCTTGCATTAGGATGTGTGGAAAAATATGCCACCATTCTTAAGGTTTTTGCCCCTTTCACCCCAGCTTCAACTTCATTAAAAATTATTAATGTTTTACAAACATTTACCTCTTTGAATTTGACTTTTTTTTGCTCGGACTCCTTAGTGGATTTTTAGTTTTCCTTGAATTTTTAAAAGTTAACCTTCATTCAATTGTTGTAACTTTTAGTTGGTGGTGTTTTAAATATGGTTTTCAAACATTTCAAAGACCTTTTTGACCTTGAAGACCGACCCAACAATTTCACACAACTTTTCCAAGAACTCTCCCATTTTGATATTGGTTAACATTGTATCTCAAGGTTCATTGTTTGGGCTCTTAGCACTGATAGGCTTTTGGCCTTGGTCAAGCTATTTGGAAGCATTCAATCTTATATCGACTATTAAACAAGGCTTTATGTTTGTAGTTTCGTGATGTTTTCTTTGTTCACTTATCACTTCATCAATTTAAAATGATAGTTAGGAGGGATGTGAGTTGGTGATACACAATGTTGAGTTACTTTAAATGTCCATCCCAATTGAATATTCTTCCAATGAAACATTGCAAATGCCTTCAACATAATTTTTTGAAAAGTTATCTTTGAAAAATTTCACATAGCAAGTGAACAATTGTTTCAAATCGTTCAATCCTTTTATGCCAAGTTGATTTTCAAAGATGGTCACCAAGTGGATGCGTTTTTGAAGTTACGGGATGGCCAAATAACTTTTGGGATCCCTTTTTGATGTTTTGCTCAAAGACATTTTTATTTGTTTTGTTATTTCCCCTGTTATTAGCTTAATGGCATTTACTACTTCTTGACTAATGTGATCCACAATCCTTTACAAATACAACTTTCAATATTGTCAAATAACCAATTTGGTTCATGCATAATGCATTCTCAGAAATTGGCCATAAATTCAACAAACAGCTTGTTTGTTTCACCATAGATTACTTAAAAACTAATTAAGAGATTTGCTTGAACATTGGGTGGCCACTAAAGCCAATCAAGAGATTTACTTGAAATCAGATTCAGCAACCATCAGGTTCTCGCAAAGATCGGCAGATCGACAATCGAAGATCTCCGCCAGGTTCTCGCAAGATTAGATTGGGGGAGATCTACAATTTCTCTGCCATGATTCTCGCAAGGGGAGCTTTTGGATAATGTCAGGGTTTAGGGTTTAGTGCGCACACGTGAACGAGGAGAGTAGCGGAATAAACCCACCCTCTCATGAAATCTCCGCCACCATTTGTAAATATATTGCCCCATGAATCTCTAAAAGCTTCACATTGTTTGTCGTCGTTCTTGTGAAGAGGCTTTGTTGGATTTCCGGCGTGTGTCTGGGTGTGGAGTCTGCTGTGAAAGGTTTTGGTCTGCAGCAACACAGCAGCAGCAGCAGCAGCAATGGCTGCTGGCTCCCAGAGCTTGTTGCTAAGATGTTCTTGCCTGGAAACCAAAGCTGCTTCTTCATCATCCGTGGTTTCTCAGTTGTTTGTAAAACCGTCCGGTGCGATGACGTTGAGAGGCCATGAGCTCAGAATGCGTACTGACAAGAAGCTTCTTCTTCTTCAACTTCTTCAAGAAGGAAAGTCACGGAATGTGACATCATGGGTGAGGCAGAGTGTGAAGACTATGAAGAAGGAGAAGAAGGAGAAGAAGAAATTAGGGTTAATAATGGCGGATGTGAGATTCTTGTCTTCTTCTTCACAGGGGGTCAAGAGCGTGGTAGAGGGTTTGAAGTGGGCATTTCAAGCTGTGCCCAGCTGGGAGTCCGCTGCCATAGCTACTTGCACTGTCTTCGTCTGCGGTGCGCCTGTGTTGCTTGCAGGTCTTTCTGTTCCCGGATTCTTCAGTGCATTCCTGCTGGGTCTTCTCACATGGCGTGCACTTGGCTATCAAGGGTTTTGCATTGTCTCTCTCTACTTCATTCTTGTAAGTCCCTCGCCAAACGTCCGTTGCATTGACTGTGTTAGTTTACTAGTCTCGGAACTAGTCCTGTAACACGTGTTTTTTTTTTTTGGGGGGGGGGGGGGGGGGTTCGCACGGGAGCTCTCCACCCTACCGAGAGGCCC
>Ga0116231_10005699_pt1 | contig 24368 bp, 14 predicted proteins | sample S1TSphgellanicum_2_FD_89695 | JGI IMG/M metagenome (GOLD analysis project Ga0116231, IMG submission 89695) | Host-associated microbial communities from peat moss isolated from Minnesota, USA - S1T2_Fd - Sphagnum magellanicum MG | ecosystem: Host-associated > Plants > Peat moss > Unclassified...
GGCAAAATATTATTGTTTTGCATCGATTGAGATGCTAAGCTTGTTTAGTGTAATTGATTTGAGTGATTTCAATCTTGGTGTTTGGGGTTGTGTGGGCACAGCTGACCTTGAGCTCTAATTTAACAGTGAAACTGACCAGTGGTTGCATCTAGTTCACAAGGGATATCAAGACATTCTCATGGACAACTGGGCCTTTGGCATCCTCAAAGACCATAATTAGTGATAGAGAAGTTACAATGTCTTAGGTCACAATTCATTATGCAATCTAGCTTGTTTTATCCATGTCCTTATTCTTGGAATTTCATCTAAGGAAAGGAGGACAAAAGCTCCACTCAAAGTAGAAGAGGACCTTGATTGTCATCTACTTTGATTTCTGTGAGAGTAAGGGCCTGGACACTAACTAGGTGCAACCAATTAAGTGCAGCTCGGTCTCCTACAGAAAAAGTATGGAAGTTTTTGCCTGCCTGCCAATGGTACACAATAGGAAAATTCTTCATTCTTTACTATACCTGAATTTCTATCTAATTGTAAGTAAGATTACTGTGTTCTGAAGCAATAGTTCTATGAAACACATATTCCACCAAAGCATTGGTTACCTATGGTGAAGGTTGGGATTTTTGACCCAGTGAAGGTTATTGGAATTGCACTTACAAATGCAGCTAGGTAAGCTAAGTCCCTAGCTTTTTCTCCACTCACTAAAGGAATCTTGTCCTTTGTAATCAAGAAATCAATGATTAAAAGTCCAAAATGAGTTTTTAGACAACTACATTCATTGACTATAACATTGAATCCTACATGGAGAAAGCTTTAATCATAAATTAGTTAGGCATCTAATTAATGGATGATAACACAATGCCAAAATCCCCAATTCATGATTGCATCCATGACTAGATTACTAGTTGTTTATGGCATCCATGACTATATCACTATGAAGTTGAATAGGACATCATGTATTTTAAATGTCTTTCATCATTATAATCATGAAGGACAATGTCTTTTACAACTCTGACTTTTTGCCACTACAGTCATGAAAGACATCAAAATATATACTTAAGGCCTACTAACTTAGGCTTTGCAAGTCTAAAAACATAGCCTACATGTTAAGAATGTAGGTTAAGGCCTACCTTAGAATGTAGGCTAACCTAGCTAGCAACCTAAGCTAGGCCAAGTACTTGGGTTAAACTAGCAACGTAGCCTAGCCTAATTAGCCTTATAGGATTAGGTTGCAATTGTGAGGACTTGCAATAGCAACCTAAGGAATAGGTAGCTACTTAGTAACTACCTATACCTACCTAATAACTACCTAGATAGTAAGTATTAAAGGTTGAATAGTATTTGCATTGTAATTCTTGATTGATTAGGACAAAAGAGAGGATTTGAATTATATATTTGAAAGGAAATTTTGAATTAATTTTTTCCTCTAAGTCTATTCATGAGGGGGAATTGGTGAAGAAAGGGATTAGTACTATTGATTGGATTTCAAAAATAAAGGGAAAAAAAACAACTCAAAAATGAAACTATTTTGGATTTTTTTAAAAATTAATGCATGTTCATTTTGTTTCAAGCAATGAAGAACAATATGAAATTATGTTGCATTTTGATAATAATTGTGTATGTAAAAGAATAAGATTAATGTCGCAATTAAAATTGTACCAATTTTGCATTTCTTTGTATAATATTTTAGATATAAAGATTAAAGTGTAAACTTTGTGGCATGATGTTTCAATTCAAGAACTGCATAATTTAATACTTACCATTAGCAACCATTCCCTAGATGAATTTGAGAAAGAAATTAAGATTGTTGAAGATTTTTTTTGTTATTTCTTAAAGCAATATAAAAGGAAACGTTTTCATGTTTCTGCATATTTATATTTGATCAATTTGTTTTAGGAAAAATCACAATGGTTTGAACTTGAAGAAGAAGAAGATCAAGATAAATAAATAAAAAACAAAAAATATTAATTGAGTGGTGACTAGAAGTTTGCAAAGACAATTGGATCAAGTAGCAATTTTATGGAATGAAGCATCAAGACTACAAGAATAAAATTGAAGAAGCAATGCAATTTCATACGCTTGATAATTGAAATATATTGTGTAACATATGTCAAAAATAGAAGATCAACCTACATGATATCAAACAATTTTTGAAACAAGGTTGGAACTTATGATGCATTACTAGAAGAGCACAAAAGCAAACTAGTAATCAAGATTGTCTACAATTGAAAGAAACATCATTAGAAATTGATCCAAATTTTTGGAAAAATAATGTAATGAAGGCCACACCTATGGTTGTGAAGCAATGGTTATAGGGAAGAACAAATTTGAGTTTGTCAGCCTGTAAGCACTATGAGATGCATAGATCAACATATGTACCACATAGTTTTGAAGAAAGGTGAGAAAGGCATGTAATAAAATTAGAAGATAAAGGATCCAACTAATAGTATGGTTCATTGTAGTACAATCAACCCTTGGAAGAATGGGAGGATGACTTGGACAATGATGAAGTTAGATAGGTGATATCATAGGCTACAAAGGTTGTATTGCAAGAAGAATACATGGAGGAACAAGCCTATGCAATGAAAGATGCACATCAACAACAAAGATTAGGAATTCATCTACAACACATATCTTAATTTGTATTTGTCCCAAATGTAGGTGTAGTTGTGGAAACTAGTCAAAACAAGTTGTTAAACATTGAACCACAAATGAAAAGGGATCGACAAGATAGAAATCAATATGGAAAGTGAGTTGGGAATTGAAAAATCCATAATGGAAATGGTAGACCAAGATCCATACCAAATTGTTGCAATTATTTTTGATAGGAAAGTCATATAATTGTTGATTATTTGTTCATTGACGAGTTTATTAAGTAAGGACTAATGGATCATGTAACTAAGGTACAAAATAAATTAGACATGGAAGAAATGTAATTCAAAAGAATGGTGTAGAAGAACCGAAGGGGGTAATATGAATAATTGAATTTTTAGAAATGCAATATATACCATGTGGATGGAAGAGAGAAATGGGAATAACACTAGTCATAACTTATGTTCCTTGAACACCACTTCATCCACATTTAGCTCTTGATTGAGTTCAATTGACAACAATTTAGGTTAAGATTGGATACACTATAATAGAACACATATAGTGTACATGCCCAATGATTACAAATTAAACAACCCAACCTATACCAACTGCAGGAGAAAAGTATTGAACTACACTTACCCACATTGGTGTATCACCAATTGTATAGATGCCAAGATCATCCTTGGAAGGAATAACATTGGGAGTAAATATAGAAAAAATTACAATAGTAAGATCATCAAAAAATACTTTGGATGTGGACCCAAATGCAACAAGGAACCATAAAGTTTTTTCAAGCTCTATAAAACCTATTTTATCTCATTGTATGTTTATAGACAAGGTATTGTAACATCCCATGGGACATATTCACATGTTAGGGAATAGTACCAACTAGTTTTGTGTTAATTAGACCTATAGTAATGGATACCCATGGCACAACACGAGTGGTGATCAATGACTACTGGGAGCCTAACAACAATGGTGTTTGTTGAAATCCAAGGTTAGATCCAAAAGGAAAACCATTAGACCTCCAAAAACATTTATAGGAATAACAAGGAGATTTGCAATTCCATCTATTCAACCTTACAAGAGACCATTGAACTATCTTGAATATATAAAGAAACTATGATTTAAATGTTCATGTGAGAGTATTTAAAGTTTCTATTAAAGTTAATGGGAAATGGTAGATGAAGAAGTAACAAATATGTTTAGTTTCACATTCAAAGAAAATGCATTATATTGGTGTAACAACTACATGAAAGTTTTTTTGAACTACATATTTATTGATTTGGAATAGGCTTTTTGCAAATGATACCAAATAGTGCCAAATGATGAACAAGTGCACCTCTAGTTGAAGTACCTAAAGTAGGAAGTGACAAAGTAGGTGGAAGTGTATTATGAACAATTGTTGAAGTTGTAAACAATTTGCAAACACCCACTATTGATAGTTTCTTAACCACGATGTTTAGATTTGGGTTTACCTAAACTATATACCTATCATCACAAAATAGTTATGAACTAGGTTAGGTTTACCTAAACGTATATTTACAACATATAATCTAAGGATGGAAAATCAAAACACTTGTAAACTAGTGGGGTAGATTTCTAATCTACAAATCTATATACATGGCATTCCTTATGTAGCTATGTTTCCTATACTATATAACAATGTAATTTTATGTTGTTATGTTAAGGGATGTGAAGGTAGCACATGATTGGGGCAATAATATGGTCACTATACATGGCAATGGGATAATTGGAACCATAGCTATCACTAAGTAGTTGGGAACTTATGTTAAGCAACTTGAAGTATTGTTGTGCTATGACTTAAAATGGCATAACAAATGAGGAAGAGGATGTTATGTTTGAGTCTAAACCTAAGTTATTCTCCATAGGAACTATTTGTTACCTATAGGAATAATTTTACCTTATTCAGTCCTTGTAATCGAAAAAATTGAAACCAAAAACAACAAAAACAATTTTAGTACAAAAAGTAATATAAAATAATAATGTGGTGTCAAGAACAAGAATGTCACATGAACTTGTAGTTGCCTTAACAGACAAAGTGTATCCTAAAACTTATTGCCATCATAGACCAAACAATGTACAGATTGATGAAACACTGATAACAATGAAAGTACATGAACTGTAAATTGTTAGCTAGACATTAACTAAAGAGCAATAACCAATGAAACTCAATTTGGGAATGGAAAAAATCTTCAACATGTAAGGTGAATGCACATTTTGAATAGGCCAAGATGTAATCATTGGAATAACTATTAAGGGAATACAAGGATATATTCCCTTAAATGTATAAGAACTTAAAAGGAGTACCACTATAGTTGGCCCAAGACAAAATTGAATTGGATACCTCTATTCAACTAACACATCAAGCTAGGTACAAGATGAACCTTAACTATGTTGCAATAATCAAATAGGATATTGACAAGTTGTTGGCATTTGGATTCATTCAACTTGTGGTTTAAAAGCAACCTAGTTATCTCCAATTGTAATGGTGTCAAAGAAGAATGGGAAATTCAAAATTTGTGTAGACTTTAAAAAATTAAATATAGCCATAAAAAACGACCCATATCCCTTACCCTTTCCAAATGGTATATTGAATATAGTTACAAGCCATGATGTTTACTCATTTTTAGATGGATATTATGGGTATCACTAAATATATATAACACCAAAAAATAGATATAAATTTGCCTTTGTGATAGACTAGGGAACATTCACATGGGTAGTAATGCCTTTTGGAGTAAAAAAAGAACCACCAACTTACCAAAAAATAGTTAACCAAGATTTCAAAGAATATTTAGACCAATTCATGAAAATATTCATGGATGACTTTACAGTCTATAATGACATGGATAACCATTTGTCTAAATTGAAACTATGTTTTGAAAAGTGCAAAAAGTTCAAGATTAATTTTAATTTAGAAAATGTGCTTTTATGGTCTTCTTTGGAACAATTTTGGGGTTTATTTTGTCCAAGGAATGTAAACTATTGAATCCCAAAAAGATCCAAACTATAGTACAAATGCATGCACTAACCAATCCATGACATATTCATGGGTTTAATGGCATGGTTCAGTTTTACTATTGGTTCAATAAGAACTTTGTGTTTATCATTGTTCCCATAACAAAGTTAATGAGGAAGACAAAACCTTTTACATGGACTACATAATGTCAAACAACTTGGGAACTTATTAAGCAGAGGTACATAGAAGCCTTTTTTTTATAACCCCAAATTGTGAGGTAGAATTCCATGTTCACATAGATGGTTCACTATTAGCAATAGGTGTTATGCTAGCTTAAAATGTTACAAGTAAACATGATCAACATGTAGTTTATGCCTAAAATTGTTAATCAATGCAAAAAGGAACTACAATTCTAGGGTAGTTACAAACTAAAGTGTTCATAAAATCATGTAACAAGCCAAATTTTTTGTGCCTTTATGGGTTCAAATGTATGGTGTATGTATTTGTTATAATTATTATTTTAAAGGGACTCAACTTAATGATTCTAACTACATTTAAACTTGTGAAATTAAAAAAAAACAAATCAAAACAATATAAACATTTCAAATCGGGGACTTTTTAATTTGACCCCTTGAAATGTAACAGTACACAAAGGGTGTGCATATGGACTCACAATTTCCAAATGTTACAATGATTGAGTCATTTATTACTCTCTGTACCTCATAAATGTCATGGGAAATTCAAAAAAGGTTTTCCAAACCTTTTTCAAGATGATGTGGAAGTATAAAAAATTTATAAAATAATTTTACGAAATCCTTTTGGACATTATTTTTGTGGAATTTATAAAAAAAATTCACAAACCTTAAATATTAGGATGTTGAAGAGGTGCCCATGTAATTACTTTTGGGATAAAATGAATATAAGACAGTGTCACATTTTGGTCACAATCAAAATACATTGCAAAATGGTACTATTAAGGAGTCCGCATATGCCCTTTTTGGTCCACCCTAGAGTGTTTTTACCCTTTACAAAATGTGAGGCTTCACATTAGATATTTTGTTTGCATTGCACAAGTTTATACATTATTTTTTAGGCAATAAATTTGTTTTTTATGTGGATCACATGGCATTGGTGTATTTAGTTAACAATCCACAAGTCTTAGGAAAATTTGCAAGATAGCTTTTACTTTTTCTAGAATATTAATTTATTGTGGTGTATAACTTAGGATGAACCCATATGGTAGTGAATGCATTCCATAAAACTCATGGGAATACCTTATCGAACAATAGATGCAATGTTGTTCCAAATCCAACCAATCTAATTGAACAATGTTAAAGAGTTTTTGTAGATGAGAATGTCAAGCCATTCATACTGAAAATGGAGTATTTTACTAATTGGGGCAAGATAATAAACTTCACGATGTGTAACTATAAAAGAAGCATAGGTCATTCTTTGAGAACTTCACAAGGGGATTGTAAAAGGTCATTTTGTAGTAAATATAATTGTGAAGAAAATCCTCCATGCAAGGTATTAATGGCCAACGTTGTTTGAGAATGTAATTGATTTTACAAATCTTGTGATGCATGCCAAAGAACTAGAGGACATGTGATGCAAAGTTTGGCAAAGTTGGTGACTACATTTCCTAAAAATCCATTCATGAAATGGGGACTGATTTTATTGCGCCAATCAAACCAATTGGACAATACATAAAGAATAGAATAGCTGGTACATGCTGGTGGCCATAGTCTATGTTACTATGTGGATGGAGGCGAAAGCTCTACACACTAAGAACATTGTAGTTACAATTAAGTTCTTGTATGAATCATATTGATTAAGTTTACATGTCCATTAAGTATAATTATTGATCAGGGTGTACACTTCATTAATGATGCCATCAAGTATTTGACTAATCATTTTATGCTGAAACATGTGGCTTCAACCACCTATTATCCATAGGGAAATGGGCATGCTAAATCAACTAACAAGGGACATTCATAACTAAATTGATCAGTGAAAATAAAGCAAATTAGGATGAACATCTTCCCATTATACTTTTATTTTATAGAATTGTTTTTGAAGTAGCCACATGTTATATTCCTTATCATTTAGTTTATGAATGCATCCACTTATGCCAACAAAATATGTTTTGTATCATTAGTGGGGACCACACATGGATGCAAATCTAGTTAAAGTCTCAACAAATAAAATTTCTAATTTGGAAAAACTACATAGTGACAAATTACAAGCACATGAAATAGTTGGGGCTCAACATTGGAATTTGTGGAGTCAGTTAAAGATACAATTCAATTTCAAATACTTCATTATGTGGTTTCCCAATGGAAGTAACACATCTCGGGAAGTTTACTAGGAAGTGGTTTGGACCCTATAAAGTGTAGTACAACTTACCTAATAACACAATGTTATTGGTAATTGTAGATAAGTTTGATCTTAATCCTAAGCTTGTAAACTTGAATAAGTTGAAACCAAGTTGGCATATGGAACAAGAATAATAAAGTTTGAACATGCCCAAACTTGTGTATTGGGAAAGGCAAAATGGTGATCATATTTTAGAAAAGGATGGGATGAAGATGAAAAAAAGACACATATCCATTCAACATTCAAGTAGGTTGATGTTAGTTAGATCAGTTAGTGGATGTCTATTGTATCAACGTATGTTTAGGATTAAAACGATGTAATTGTGGGACAAATGTCAACAAATGAGTCATTGTGTTAAATGAACTTATCCTAAATGAAAAGGAAAAAAGTAATTTTTGCGAGCAATTGGATGTGAAACATAATGACAACCATCATCAAAAGAAGTTGATGTTTATGAATTTTTTTTTTTTGCATTTTTTGTGTAAGTAACAATGAACATTGAAAATTTTGTAGAAAGGTTGTAATAGAAAGTATTGTGTTGACAAACTCAAAAGAGGAAGAAATAGTTAATATGTAGCAAGATCAAGATGAAGAAGCAATATTAGCTTTTGAAGCAACTAAAATTTTGACCACATGACTACTTATGTTGTAAGCATCAAATGTTATAGTTCCAATCCATCTCTATACTTCCAAATTACAAAGGATGAAACAACATTATTCAATGGGTCAAAGTTTTATTAGAGTGCACCATGTGTCATCTAATCTTCTAGAAGAATAAAATTGTAAAGCAAATTATACTCTAGAGTTGGAATGAATTGTGATTTTGAATGCTATTGGAATAGTAGAGAGAGAATGGATGAATAAGGCAGGTCTAATAGGGTTGTTTGAAATAAATTGGAGAACATCTCATCCTTTCTTATTTGTAAAGTTCTTGAATACTTGGAAAGATCACAAAGGAGAATAATTTTTGTTCATGTTGGTGAGAAAGTTATGGTTGTGGTTGTGCACATTATTGAAAAAATCTTCAAGATCAACTCCAAAGGATGGAAGAAATGAAAACAGGTGGATAGAACAATAAAGAATATGTTGAAGAAGATTTTTTTTGTTACATGCATATGTGAGCATAGAATAGTGGAATGTTGGGAATATGAAGATGCCTTATGACATCAAATTTCTTGTATTCATTCAAATGATTTATCAAAAAGATAAGGTTTGTTATTTCAACCATAAAAATGCAATTTCTATGATGAAAATAAATAGGGGAAAAATGGTGAATTAGGCTAAGATTATGTTCAAAACTTTGTTCAAGAAACTTGGGATATTGACCAAAGCTTAGGCTAAGGTGATTGAAAGGAAAGGCAAATTGGATGCCAAAAAGGACATGTGCAACTTTAAACTTGTTATTGAAATATTGATGCAACATTGGTTCCCTAATAAACAGTATGAAGGTCCAGTTACAACAACAACATTTCAAATAGAAGAATCATTTATTGTTAAACCATAAAGTGCAAAAAAGTTAAAGGACATATTGTAAAAGTCCAAAAGACCACCAAGGTCCTCTAGCTAGTATCCTAGGGTAGATCCTTAAATGGAAAGGAAGTGGTAGAGTATTGAACTAAATGCAACAACTTAATCTAAGAAGGACAAAGAGGTTGAAATAGTTGTTGTTGAGGTTAGGGTGGAGAAAGAAATGTTATAGTTGAAATTAAAACATCAAGATGATAAATATTAGGAATTGTAAACACAAGTTGATGGGAATATTGCAACTTGTTGTGTAACACTAACTAGAGATAACATTAGATTAAATCATATTATAGTTTAGTAACAATAGATTTTATAGTTAGAATGCACTACTAAAATTCTTAATTTTTTTAATTATAAATTTTGGTAAAAGAAAACACATTTTGGCGTAAAGAAAACCTTTTAGTCATTTTTGACAAGTCGTTTTGAACCTGTCCATTGTGACTAGGTTGTGTACTTTTTGACCAGGCCTAGGTTGGCATTTTGACTAATCAATACAACAGTCAAATTATTTTTGATTGGTCAATCACCATTTTGAGTAGGCAAATGCCATGTGGCATTTAAATAGTGGCCACCCAAATTAAACCACATGACATCTAAACATTAGCCACCTAGGTTATACCACGTGGCATTTAAACATTGGCCATCTAGGCTATGCCATGTGGCATTTAAACATTAGTCATTAGGCTATGCCACGTGGATAAAACCTACGCACCTAGGTTAAGCCTAAAATTAAATACCTATTCCTAAGGTCCCTATGTCTAAAAACCACAACATAAACTTTCAGGTCTAGGATCCTATAACTAGCAAATAGGTATAAAAGCCTAAAGTAAGCTAAGGCAACTGAAGTTATGAGCTTTATTAGGCTTAAATGTACACCACCTAGATTAAGCTTATAACTAAATGACCTAGGTAGGAAAATCCTATTTCATTTTGAATTTGGCCTTTAAAGTTGAACCTTTTCAATTGGCTCATCCCAAGTGGCCTTCCTTTTTAAAATATTTCTTATGTCTTGGATGCTTATGGTGCATCTATTTATATTGTTCATCATTTGGAAAGGATGACATATGGCCAAAAGAGAATGTGACCACAAAATAGCAAGACATTCTATAGATGCTTATAAATTATTAGAATTATTGGCACATTACAAACTGGATCCTAAAATCTTGGTATTTAGATGTATCAAAACCTAAATTTACATCCAACTATAAGTTCCTATGAACCCAAATTTGGTCTTACCTAATCCATAATTAAAACATGAGTTGATTATACACAAACATCTATTATAAATAAATAAAAGAGGTTTAGTCGAAATCAGGTCGCTCAATGTTTTTTCAATCCATTTGAACTGATAAACCCCACCTCTGATGTATGCATAGTGGTTTCTATTCCATAACAAGGTCTACTACTTGTTCTCATTACAACAAACCAAAGTCCTTCTAATACTTCTGCTTGTGTATGGTTTCAAATTGGATGTAGTTCACTAGGTTCCTATGAACCATTACTAGAGTGAATAAAAAGCTTCCCAAAACCAAATTGGATAGTTGATTTTCTAGGTATGCATTCCAACTTAAATTCCAAGTCTTTGTTTTCCTCCCCATATAAGATACCCCTAAAGGTTTATCATGCCCAAACATCCCATCATCCTAGCTTCAAATTCAATAATGTGCAACAAGATCACCCATACTACAGAAAGCTTCAAATCCCAACAAATGCATTCCCCTATAGTTCAGACCACCTGGAGTTTTCATCAACTCTTGGCACCAACCTTTCATATCGCTTGCTACACACATAACACATCTTAACAACTACTAATGCAATGGAAGAAAATTAGCAACTACCACTAATCAACACAACACAATATTTTAACATCTTCTAACCACCAGAATGTTTGATCATTTAGCTTTGCTCTTTGTCCTTTTCAAGTTAGGGCACCCCTTTTCAAAATTTGTCTGCAATGCTTCATCTTCCAACAATCTAGCACATCAATCCAAGTAAGCAAATTTCCCACCAATTCTCATGAAGAGCTAAAACCAAACACATATAAACATGAAGGTTCACATTTTAAATCTAGGGAAATAGAGCGCCCTCCCTCCCCCATTTGCTTGAATGCACAACCTATAATCATAAAACATAGTAAACAACATGTTATTCTTAGCTTCATACAATTATAGTGCACATTGCAATCATTGTGCTCCATCAACTGTTGATTTATGGCAGTCTTTTGGCAACTTTTTCATTTTAGGGCTCCTTTAAGGTCACAAACAAACAATATGGGACAAACTTTTGGGATGGAAAAATAGTTTCATGTCCACACAACACTAGAGGCTTTAGTTCACACAACATTATTCCTAAATAACTATGTAATATATATATATATATAGTAAATAAATAAATAAATAGGTAGGTAAGTATGTATGTTAATTAAGTTAAAATAAAAATTAGTAATAGTAATGTCTAGTTATTTAATTATAATTAATCCTTACAAACTTGACCTAATTCATTATATATTATCAACAATGTATTTGTAATAATTATTATTGAACTATTTAATTACACATTCATTAGTGTATTTTAAGTAAATAACTAGTTAACCAACTAGTAATTTATCATAGCTATATAAAATGGCCTACCCTAGCTTATATAATTAAGTTACCTATATATTAAAGTATAGGTAAATAGGTGAAGTAGAGGTAGGGTATGTATAAATAAATACACGTACATATAAGTTAATTGTATTTAGGCTCTTTAGCCACATATTTACATTACATAAGTTAAATAGGTGGCTAATTTAACCTAGGAAAAATTAATTATGTAAAAATAAAAAATTGGTAAAATAATGATGTTTAAACCAACCACAACTAAAATAATTATGGAAAAATTAATGATTATTAAATTAATAATGGTTAAACCAACCAAATATTAAAAATAAATATGGAAAAATAACCATGATTAAATTAATTATGGTTCAATTAAACATATCTAAATAAACAATGGTTAAATATATAATGATTAAACTAATTTTGGGTAAAATAATTATGGTATAACCAACCATGGCCAAACCAGAAATGGTTAAAACTAACTATGAGTAAAGTAAATATGGCCAATTATAAATGGTTGAACTAACCATGAGTAAAATAAATATGGCCAAACTAACTAAGGAATAAATATTTTATGGTTAAACCAACTACAACTAAATTAAAAATGGCTAAATTAACCATGAATACATTTAATATGGCCAAACTAAGCAATGAATAAATATTTTATGTTTAAACCAACTATGCATAAATTAATTATGGTTTAAATCAAAATGGTTAAAAGATTTATGGCAAAATTAACCCTAGCTAAACTAACCACTAATAAAGTTAATATGGCTGAACTAAATAATGAATAAATATTTTATGGAAAAAAAATTATGAAATAAATAATTGTAGTTAAAATAGACATGAATGAAATAATTATGGCTAAAATCAAAATGGTTAAAATAATTATGGAAAATTTAACTGAGGCTAAATTAAAAAGGGTTAAATTAACCATGAGTAAATAAAATTGGTTAAACCAACCAATGAATAAATATTTTATGGCATAACAAATTATGAAAAAAGGCTAAAATAAAAATAATTGAAAAAATTATGAAAAAATTAACATTGGCTAAACTAAAAATGGTTAAACTAACCATGAATAATTAAATTTGGCTAAAATAATCACTAATAAATTTAATATGGCTAAACTAAGTAATGAATAAATATTTTATGAAAACAAATTATGAAAAAAAAAATTATGGCTAAAATAAACATGAATGAAGTAATTATGGTTAAAATCAAAATGGTTAAAATAATTATGGAAAATTTAACCATGGTTAAACTTAAAATGGTTAAACTAATGATGAGTAAATAAATTTGGCTAAATTAATGACTAATAAATTTAATATGGCTAAATTAACTAATGAAAAAATATTTTATGGCAAAAAAAATTATGCAAAAATTAATTATGGTTAAAATAAACATGAATGAAATAGTTATGGTTAAAATCAAAATGGTTAAAATAGTTATGCCAAATTAATCATGGTTAAACTAAAAATGATTAAACTAACCATGAGTAAATAAATTTGGTTAAATTAACCACTAATAAAGTTAATATGGTTAAACTAACCATGAGTAAATAAATTTGGCGAAATCAACCATTAATAAAGTTAATATGGTTATACTAACTAATGAGTAAATATTTTATGGCAAAACCAACCATGGTTAAACTACTAACCATGAATAAAATGAATTTGGCTAAAATAAACATGAGTGAAATAAATATGGTTAAAATAAAAATGTTTAAAATAATTATGGAAAAACCTACCAAGGCTAAGTTAACAATAATTTTTAATTAATTATGGGTCTATTAATTATGGTTTAACTAATTTTAATTAATTTTTTCATATGTAGTTGAGCCATAATTAATTTCAATATAGTCAATTTAACCGTAGTTAGATAAACCATATATATATAATTAATTTAATCATAATTAATTTGGTCATCATTCATTTAGTTATCATTAATTAACTTTTATATTTCCAACTTTTTTTTAATTGGTCAAACATGGTCAAAATGTCACATGTAGTCCCAAAATACCTAACTAGTATTGGAATTTATAATTGGCCTTTTTGACTAGGCCATTGGCCATTTTGACCAAGCCTACTTAATTAACCTTATTGATTGAGTATAATAAGTGGCCTTAATGACTAAGGCACTTGCCAATTTGACTAGATTGGGTGGTCTTATTGATCAGGTCATTAACCAATTGGACTAGGTGGTATTTTAAAGTTCAATTTGATGAGATGTCTGATTTGATTAATTGTCAAGTTAGTCATTCTAGTCAAATTGATAAATTAAAAGTTACCCATTGTCATTCAAGCCCTTGGCCTCTAATAAAAAATACATGTATTCTAATAAAAAATACCCATCTAGTCAATTTGGTTAGTTTGAAAAAATAGGAATTTGAGTAGTGACAAGATTTGGTAATAGTATGAAGAACACAAATGGGAAATGGACAAGTATGGAGTAGGCAAATGCTTCTTATGAGAGAACTGTCAAAGCACTACAACATGATGTAATTAGAATATAGCATGTATTATACAGAAGACATAAGAGCTTAGAATTATATTAATCCAATAACATATTATAATAGTATGATGAGCTTACAATGCAATACATTATTTTAGTAATAAAATATAAAACCATGGAAATAACAATTATTGAAGTTGATACATCTTGGAATTTAATATAAGATATGTTCATTGTAGATATGGAAGAAATATTTTCCAAGCATAAGGTTGACAAAGAACTATATAAGAAGAAGATAAAGGCATATAAAGAGGCATTTCCTAGTTTTCAATATGATTGCCCATCATAGACCCCATAATATAAGACATATAGTCTTGACTTTGAGGTAAAGTAAATAAGTCCAAGTGGAAAAGTTGTAGAAATGGAAACAAAAACAACACTAGTAGAAAAAAATGGGTTTTAATGACTACATATATAATTACATATTTGGGTGAAATTATCATTATTTTAATAATATCTTTCATTATCTATATTGAAGGATCCATGAGTATATTTATAGTATACATTCATATAACAGGGCCATGGTCTTGTTTTGATTGCACTAATTTTAAGGTTTCAATAGTCATTAAAATAATCAATTTTAATGAAATAAAAAAAATAAGTGTCCTAACTATGCTTGTCATCTTTTATGTGGATGTGATTTCTTGTCAAAATTTCAATTTACCACACATTTATCGCATCTTTGTTGAAAAAACTCATTTTTTGAGATGAAAAATTTCAAATTAGTCACATGGTATCCAAACATGGTTCATATTATGTGAAATGACATGTTCAATATACCTTCAACTTTCATAAAGACTAAAAATCATTTAAATATTTTTTGGAATACATTTGTGTTTTTAAGTACACATGTACATAACATTCATTTCCACAAATATGCTCCAACTCCCACTTTATAAAATGAAATGAAATAGTTTCTTTTCTAATTTTTAAGTTATATTCTAACATAATATGCAAAAATATTGTGAAAATCTTTCGAAAATTTAAAGTGGGATACACTCAAACATGCACATCCCTAGAAAATAGTACAACGTAACACCCCAAAGGGGGTCACTGTAATGTGTTTTCACCCATTTAGTCATATGTACAAATGATGACTACATGACTAAATAGTCCATAAAACCACATTGTTTATCCATTAGTCATTTCCATGATTTTAATCATAAGTGATGTATTGGTAACTAATGTTTTCATGATTATACTTTTATCCAACATGATCATGAAAAGCCATTAAATGGTAGAGATTCACCTTTTTTTGCAGTTAGGATTTAATTTTTTAATTTTTAAATGGCAAGCCTAGGCATCCTACATTAAGATGATGCCATGTGGCACACATAAGCATCATTTGAAGTGTTGCCATGTGGAAGAGTAGGCAATGAATGATATGTTACCATGTCACAAAACCTTAGACATCAAATGAAATGTTGCCACATGGTAAGCCTAAACCTAGGCACCTATGAACTTAATACCTAGGCATGACACCTTCGGCTAGGAACCTAGGTGCCTTAGCAACTAGGTTTTACACCCTAAGCACCTAGGTTAAAAATTAACCATGTAGGTAACCTACCATGGCTATTTAACTTAAGCTAGGTAGGCTAGCCTAACAACCTAACCTAAGTTGGTTATAACTAGGTTGCAAAATTGAGAACTTGAACCCCTCACCTCCACATTGAGGGGGCCAAGTCCTCAACCATTGCAACACATTTTTTTTTATGTGAACAAGTTTATCAAGAAAATATTTTTACCATTTCTTTTAATTTATTTAAATAGCCTAATTAAATAATCCTAGGCTAGCCTAGGTTAGGTACCTAAGCTAACATAGGTATCCATGCTTAATACCAAAGCTAACCTAGAATTATACCCAAGTTATGTTGGTTATACCTAGGCTATGCCTAAGTTATATAGGTTATGCCTAGGCTATGTACAACTATACCTAGGCTATGTAAGCTATATCTAAACTATAAGTAGGCTATATAGGCTAGACCTAAGCTATATAAGCTATGCTTAGGTTATATTTCTAGGACTACACATAGGTTATGTAAACCTAGACCTAGGCTATGTAAGGTTAATATTTAGGTTATGGAGGCTATACCTAAGGTTATACATATGCTACGTAAGCTATATATAGGGTATGTATAGTTATACATAGGTTATACCTAACTAGGGCTATACATAGGTTATGTGGGCTACATTTAGGCCATGTAGGCTATTTTTAGGCTATACGAAGGTCATGTAGGTTATGTAGGGCCATAGTTAGGCTATGTAGGCTATGCTTAGGTTATATGTAGGGCTATACAAAAGCTATATGTAGGCTTTGTACAACTACACCTAGGTTATATCTAGGCTATAACTAGGCTATGTGAGCTATATCTAAGGTATACCTAGGCTATGTAGGTTATGCCTAACTTATACCCAATTCTATGCATAGGCTATATTGTAGTGTTATATCTAGGCTATACTTCGGCTATGTAAGTTATATGCAAGCTATATTGAGGCTATGTACCACTATGTATGGCTATAGTTTGGCTATTTACAAGCTATGTAAGCTATGTAGGGCTAGACATAGGCTATGACATAATGTTATAAATTTAAGGTATAAAAAGTTATAACTAGGTTATACTTAGGTTATATTTATGTTATGTATGTTGTTTAAGGTATATACATGTTATGCCTAATATACATAAGCTATCATTACTTAGGTGGTATGCCTATATAACTTTTATTGGTACAATATAATACCTAGGTTATGTAAGCAATGCAAGCCATATATATACCAAAATGATTACTAGTCATGTAGTCATAATCATAGTCATTTAGTTGTTTAAATGACTATAGTCAAATCAATGGCATTGATTACTATTCTTATAATAGGATTACATGATTAAATTTGAACATTATTCACGAAATGTCTTTGTCATATTTTAGTAATGCAACAATACTACCAAAAAAATGAAAGGTTGTGGAGATGGTTCAAGGAGTAGATGATGTAGCACAAAATTTTTAGTAGATTTGTTTGTTGTCATAAAAAATAAAGTATAACAATCAGCACATTCATTACCTATAGGGTCAAAATAGAGCCATTGGCATTACTTTATATTATGATTGCATGTTTTTTTTTCCCCAAAATAATTTTTTCATACAAATTATTTTTTGAATGATTTTTTTTGTAACTTGTTATGAAAAATGGTTAAAGTTGCCCCAATAAATCGATTTTTTCTCTTTTTAATCATTTTTTAATGAATAGGAATTTGTAAAATTTTGCAAACTATTTAGAAATTCTATGTTTTATTTTGAAAAATGATGATAATTTCAAATCATACCAAAAATGTTCATAATTTTAAGTTTCAATTTCATGTATTATAAATTACAACTTTGTTCAATACATCATTATACCCCATATATACATGGTAAAACATTTTTGAAAATTGAAATTCTAAAACATATTTGGAATTTTCAAAGTTTTAAAATTCCACATTAAAAAAATTATGAATGTTTTTTTAGTGTATTTAATAGTTTATTATCGTCTAATTTTTTTACCATCAACTTCCTTTTATTATATGAGTCCTTTGTAAAAATTTCCTTTTTTAATGAAACAAATTTTTGTTTTAAAAGTTTTTAATTAAACCAAAACTAGAAATTAGATTAAATGGATTTTTAATTTGAGTTTCTTCACATTCATATGTGTTATAAAAGAATAACTTGCCATAATTATCATGGTTTCAAATGGGGAAAAAAAAAATTTAATATTTTATGATAGTTTATAACATCCAATGCCCTTTTTGGCTCCTTTGAATGTGTTTTGACCCTATATACAACTATTTTTTCTAGATTATGTGACAATATCAATAATTATAATATCTTCGTATTTTGTGATAGCACTTGCAAGAAAAGTATTTGTACTAGAAGAAGAGGATAATGGCCACACACCACTCAAGACAAAAGTTCAACAATAATAACTTGAACTAACAGTATTAACTTGAACTGATAGTAGAAGATCAAGAGATTTAATGCAAGAATTTGTAGTGAAGCACTAAGTATTTTATAGGCTATAATAATTGTATCAACAAGTTCAATTCTATGTTTTGCATTTTCAAGATTTTGAAGACGGAATCCAAAGTACAAGGGGGGTAATATTAAGGGTTAATAAAGACTTGCATTATAATTATAAAATAATTAGGAAAAAAAAAAGGATTTTAACAATACTTTTGGAAGGAAGATTTGAATTAATCTTCTTCCATGAACATGTTCATGAGGGGGGATTGGAGAAGAAAAAGATCATTACTATTGATAAGATTTAAAGATAGAAAAAACAACAACAAATACATGAAACTATTTTAGATTTTATTTTTGGACTAATGCATGTTCATTTGCTTTAAGCAATGAAAAACAATATGAATTATGTTGCACTGTGATAATAATTATGCATGTGAAATAATAGGATTAATGTTGCAATTAGAATTTACCAAATATGTAGTTCTTTTTATAATATTTTAGATGTAAAAATTAAAGTACAAATTTTGTGTTAAAAATTTTCAATTTAGGAATTGCAAAATTTAGTATTTACCAACCTCACCACTCATGTTGCAACTCCTAGACAAACCATGAATGTGTTTCCATTTTGTTATCTCCTCCTTTTTGAACTTTTCCCTTGCAATAAGAGCTGTCCATTTCATCCAATTCACTTCTATTTTTTTAACTAAGCAATGTAACCTTTGATGAACTCAAAATAAAGCTCATTGTTTGTTAGTTTGTTGTTGCCATAACATTATGAATATAGATAGGGTAACTCCAACTTGGTGTTTAGATGTAAATCCAGATTTGTGGTTCAAAGGATTTGCGATTTTTTAAACACTTCGATGATGTTTGCCTTAGTCATATGCTTTGCGGTGGTTTATGTTTTGGGGTTTAAACCCCTATTGTTCAATCCCTTGATACTTGCAAAAAAATCTTGTGTCTAAAGCTTCTAATCCATCTTCTCCCAAGTTTTCATTGCTCCCAATATCTTTAAGTTCTGTGCCATTTTCTTTGTCACGATTAACCAAAAGAATATTTTCATGCACTAGTGCTTAATCTATGGCTCTAAGGAAACACAAAAGTTCAATACAATGAGTTGCAATTTAATGGGTGCCAAACTCACCCTCCCCATTTTTGAAAAACATAATCTGAAATTGATGTTCCAAACTTCAATTAACCCCCAATTGCATATAACCTTTCCAAATCTATACTATTTTAAAGATTTTTGGATCAAGATTTGATTTTTTTTTACCTATCTAATAACTAGCTGCCATATGCCTACTATCAAAATAACATTTCCCTATCAAGGACTAAGGAAGGACTAAATCCTTGTCTTGAAATGGCTCCTATTATCAAAATTGAACCCCTGAATGATGTTGTTCTATCTTATGTTACTTTAATCTATTATACCTTAATGTAAAACAACTTATAACAATATAAACTAGAATGACCTTCAATAACTTTGAATAACCTAGGGTAATATAATTCTTATCAACTTTTTAAATATTAAATTAGAATAGCCTAAGGTATAACTAAAAATAATATAGTTAAATAACATAAGATATAACTTAGGGTATAATTTAGGGTACAATAGCCTACCTTATAATAACCTATTACTATAGCATCCAAGCATGGTAAATTAGACCAAAATGTACATTTGCCTAAAACCCTATTTTAAAATATGATAGTTTTTACATAAACATAAGAAATTAGATTGAAAAGCTTTTTTATGTTTCATTTTGAAAATATTTATGCCTCCTTTGGGTTTAGGTAAATTAAATAAATAATTTGGAAAAAAATAGTATAATAAAAATAGGTAACAAATATGTTTGAAATTGACTAGCAAATATTTTTTTCAAACCTACGTTTACCCTACAAGCTAGATATATTTTGATTAGAATCTTAAAAAGATGAAAAGTCACAAATAAATTTTAGGACCCCATTAATTCAAAATTTTAAAAATGTAATGTTTCATCTATTTACAACCTACTTAAAGGCTATAAAGTAAATTATGAGCTTGTTTGAATTCCATGAATTTACTTAAACCTACTTTAAACATGTAGTATTCATTTAAAATTTTAACAAAATTGAAGAAAATGTTCATATTAATCATTGAACTAATAATACTTTTAAGTTCAATATATCAAAGTCTACTTGATGGTTACTCCATTTATGATATAAGGACCTTTTGTAGTCTATTTTACCATGCTTAGACCTTATAGCTTAAAATAACTTAAGGTATAACTTAAAATAACTTAAAATAGCCTAGGATATAGTTGAAAGTGGAATAATTTATAATAACCTATGGTAGAATAATTTAAAATAGTTGAAAATAACTCATGGTGGAATTGCTTAGAACAACCTAAAATAGCCAAGGGTATAGTCTAAGTGGAATAATTTATAATAACCTATGGTAGAATAACTTTAAATAATTAAAAATATAACTCATGGTGGAATCGTTTAGAATAACCTAAAATAACTTAAGGTGAATAATCTATAATAATTATATAATAGCCTTGGGTAGAATTTTTTTAAATGGACTAGGGTGGATTAGCCTAAAATAGTTAAAATTATAATAAGGTAGAATAACCAAGGTTAGCCTAGGGTGGAATAATTTAAAATAACCAATAATAACTTCAAATAAAATGACTAATAACAATTTAAGGTGGAATAATTTATAAAAGTAAAAAATAGTTTAAGGTCAAATAAGTTAGAATTAATAGCCAAAGGTATAAAACCTTAAAATAGTCTAGAATAATTTTTAAAAACCTAAAATAAAATAACCAATAATAGCCTGCAATGCAATAGCTTATAATAACAAATAATAGCCCATGGCTGCCATCCATCATTGACAACACACCAAAAAGTCTCCTCATATCTCCTTCCATGGGTAGAGAAAGAGGTTATGCAATCTATTGAACTAGATTTTCAAATGACTCCTCTTAATACCACATCCTAGAAAACAAAAAAAAAGTTTTTGCATGCATAATTTGCACATGTTGTTGAAATCGTTTTGAACTTGCAAACTTTTGAATCATGTGAGGGATGCCATATGGAACAAGATCCATATGCATAAGTACATGGTGATGATTCATCCATTGGATGATGTTTGATGATATCATTTTGGTTTTTTAAATATGAGATTTTTTTAATTTTCTTGTTTCCCTACCCTTAAATATAATTGAGTTGTTGAATGTTGTGGATTTTGAACATGTCTTTTGTCTCCTTGTCTATTTTTGAAACAATTTTATGTTGTCTACACTTTAAGTTGAATATCAAGTTTTATCATAACAGTTTTGTGCTTTTCTTAAGAGGACCAAAATGGAAGGAATGAGCCCAAAATATTTTTACTTCATGTTTTGTTCATCCATCATTCATTTAGACTCATCCACCATTCATCCTTGTACAACCTTATATTATTTCTCTTAAATGTTTATTAATTGTGTCTATTTATTTATTTGAAGTCTTCATACCTACAAACAAGTGAACCCTTCTTGCTTTTATATAGACCTAGGTACACAAGTGAACAATTAATGTGTCTCCCAAGTGCTCTTTCCATCCTCACTATTTTTTTTTTCTTATTACAATTCTTAAAACCACATTTAAATAGAATTTGCTTATAAATCCTCCTTGTTGAGGACAAGACCAACTTGCATACATTTTGATTCCATAGTTTTAGTAGTTTCACAAATAAATAAAAACCAACTATTGGTTGCAAATATTGTGATCCCAACATGCATTTGAATAAGTGTACATCTTATTTGGCAACCCCACCAAATTTATCAAAATAATCAAGTTTAAAATCTTAACTAGGCAATAAAAAAATCAACTTGGAAGAGTAGAATCAACAATAACACATAACTTGCCACCATGATATTTATAAATTTTTTATCACCAATCATGACTCTCATGAAAACCATGGGTATCCCCACTAGTAATTTCAAATTTTCATTTTATTTGCCATTCAAATCCTACAGTGAAAATGGGTGAAATTGTGGAAAGATGATGCCTCTTGATTGTGTCAACATAAATGAAAAATAAACATTAAAAAAAACTTGATAATATTATTTATTTTAATTATCAATATGAGCATATTTATTTCATCTTATTGTAATGATATTGAAGAACCACATGCTTAATCTATATTTAGGTTAAAAAACTTAAATGCAAATTGTAGATGTCCAATTTTATAAAATAAGTTTGAAATAAATTTGAGGAATGTTTGAAGAATGTTCAACATTGGATATTTCCAATTTCCTTCAATGCCATGTTTTAATAAATGAATTTCTTCCATGAAACATTTCAAGACCTCTAAGGCAGATGTATTCAATCATTTGAATTACTTCACATCATTGAATATATAAAGAGAATACGAAAGTTGAAAATAAAAAACAATATGGTCTAAGTTTTCACAACATGACTACTTCATAAGGACATCTCACATTGTCCAATTACAACATTCATACTTTTAGACAATATGCACCCACAAGATTTCCTCTAACTTTTGTACCAATTAGAGCAGTTGAAGCACTAATACCTTGACCAAGATAAACACAATCATTAGCAATTGAAACTCCTGCTGAAATGCTACTATTTGTTTTATATTGCCACAATATCTTTCCCGTTGTTGCTTCAAGGGCAAAAAGAACACCATATGGTTTGCCAAAGGAGGTTGCAAAGACAACCCCATTTGTAACCGATAATGGTCCAGGAGTAGTACTTCCATCAGGTGTGGCAACTGACCACAGAACAGTGCCATTACTTGCATCAATTGCCACCCACCCGCCTCCAGTTGTAACCACATTAGAAGGGATGAGTGTGAAATTCAAACTTTCACTATTAATTAGATTTATGTAAATTCGTTCTCCATCAGTGGCAGCGCCCCACATTGTCCCTCCAGAAACCCCCCCAGGACCTGCAACCTAAAACAAGTAATGACAAACACATGAATCGATGTGAAATGATTATATTAATGTGAAAATCTAATTTATGGTAAAAGTTTTTTGATATCATTTTCTTGCATGATTGTATTTTGCTTCCATGAGATTTTTTGTAAAACCACACTAGAAGTCTTAGTAATTGGGATACTAAAATTTGAAAATCAAAGGTTTTCACAAAGGGATTAATATTACTTGTGCATCTAATAAAATTGATGTTGGACCTCACACGTAAAGGTGATAGTCTCCATCAAGGTGGTTATATTATTCATTTAAAACAACATTGTGATCTTGAGTTGACATTCTACAATAGATGATGAGTACAAAACAAAAAGAAATCTTGTAATCAAAATGAAATCAAAAGAGAAAAACTTACTGTAACCCATACAAGTTGGCCATTGTTGCGATCAAGGGCCCAAACATATCCATTCTTTTGTCCAGTAACCACAATATCTTGTGAATGAAGGGGAGAATATTTTGCATTAACATGTTGAATTGTGAGCATCATGGGTGCTTCACCAAAATCAGCATCAACACCAACATGTAGAGGACAATTGGGACTTTTAGGGCCTGTTACAAGAACCGAACAAGCTTCAACCCAAGTGTCATATGCACCAAGATGATGACTCCAGATGATGGTACCATTTTGCAAATCAAGAGCCAATATAGATTCCGAATGATCTTCTGGTTGAATGCATGGATCTGGATAGTCAGGATGGGTTTTGTTTTGTTGTTCTTCTTCACATTTTTGCACACTTGGAGGTGAAGTATAAAGATTTCCTGTGGCAATATAAACCAAATTACGCTTTGTGTCAATGGAAGGGCTACTTCCCCATA
>Ga0116231_10005702_pt1 | contig 24355 bp, 13 predicted proteins | sample S1TSphgellanicum_2_FD_89695 | JGI IMG/M metagenome (GOLD analysis project Ga0116231, IMG submission 89695) | Host-associated microbial communities from peat moss isolated from Minnesota, USA - S1T2_Fd - Sphagnum magellanicum MG | ecosystem: Host-associated > Plants > Peat moss > Unclassified...
AAAGTATAAATTAAAATAACATATATTAATTTAAAATAAAATAACCTAAAGTATAGCCTAAAGTTAGTTGAATAATTTAATTTAAAATAAATTTTAAAATTATAATAAATTAATTAAGATACTTTGAGGTAAAATAACATATAATAATTTAGGGTACAATAATTTATAATAGCCTATAATAACATAAAATATAACTTATAATAACTAAAATAACTTAAAATAATATAGGGTATATCATAAATTAACATAGATATAATATTTTTAAAAACATATAAATAAACCTATTTGCTATAGTAAATTGTAATAGTGAATTATGTTAACTAGTAATGAAACATGATGTTTACATAATGATATTATAGTGAAATAACTTTCACTATATGAAATCAATAAAATGCAATGAAATTATTTCATTTTTAAGGTCCCATAGTGATTTAAGCTAGTAAATTACACCCCACTTTGGTAGTAATGAATGCACACATGTGATGTCAACTAACAATAATAAAATTGTATATATTTTATTTTATTTTATTTCTAAACATACATAAAATGAAAGGTCATTGAAATCAAATTGGACAACATGCCACTTGTCCTACTAAACATAAATGCAAATTTAAAAATCAAATTATATCATATCTACAAATTCAACATGGTGATCTAATTGGTCTTCAAATTCCTCTTCAATTTGATTTTAAAATTTTGTTTTAACATCCCCAAAGTCATAAAGAAACATACATTTTTTCAATATTAGACACCTTGTACAATGATCACACATAACAACAACGATTGTCTTAAGGTTTAGGTGAAACTTATTCTAACAAAATTTACCTAGGTTTGAAAATGTATTGGCTTTAGGTATGGGTATTTTAAAATATGTCCAAGGTTATGAAATGGGTATTTTTTTCAAACTTATTATCTTTGGGTATGTATTTTGATTAAAATATATTGATTTTGAAAATATATAATAAAATAAATCATATATCCTATTTGTATTCCAACATGTATATTTGGATAAATGATATATTCGCACAACACTGAAAGATACCTAGTGCATGTTACAAAAGCCTCCAATTGGCCAACCCAAAAAATTCAAAAAAACTCTACAAACAAATTAAAAGATCAAACAAAAGTCAAATGAAAAATAATAATAATAATAATATCACATGTGCACAAGTGTGGGGTGTGGGACACATGTTAACTAGTTTCACCAAGATTTATGACCACCCATCATGGCGAATATCATGGTAATAGAATTGATGCCCTTCATTCCTGGAAAATTATTTACAAAAAACCAAGATGTTTTAGTCCTTAGAAAAAACTTGGAAGAACCAACTTCTATAATTGTTTAATGTATAGTGCAAAAATTAAAATCAAATATGCCCATCTAGTTGAATTAAGTGCATCAAGTTCAAACCAATAAGCAAAATTTATTAGTCCTTCAAAATTGCCTTATACTAACAAATCTTATTGTAACCATGCTACAATATATGAAAGAGGCAAAAGCAAACCCTTAGCAACTTCCATTGTCCAACCCATGCTTCATGGAATGATTGAGTCTTTGGCACCTAATGTGCTTGTAACAACAACTTGATGGTTTTAAAGTTACTCAATAATGGGCCCATCGATTCATGAAAATTACATAAATTAAACATTCAAAGTTAATACTACAATTGTTAGCAAACTTCCATTAGATTGGCAAAAACAAGGGATTCATGGCTTATCATGTTGTTTACCTAACCAAAGCCTATGACATTCCCCCTTCACTTGTTGTCAATAATGATCAAACCAATATCCATTTGGTACCTACAACAAGAAAGCATACATGGGAAAATAAGGGTTCCAAACATATTCATGTATTTGGTATAAAATACAAATAACAAGTGATTATACTAATATTTTCATGTGCAACAAGAGTATTGTTGTCATTATAAGTCATTTTTAGAAGCATTATATTAAAGACATTGCCACCAAACAACCAAAGAAAAACAATGTGTCTCACAAATGGGTGGGTGGTATCTTACTTATAGTCATAATCATTGGTCAAATTTTGAAACCCTTAAATGTGTTGTGGAAAATGTCATAGTTCCTTACCATCAAGTTCAAATTGAACTTTTGGGACTATGTATGCATAAAAAATTGGTTTGGTTGTTAAATTGTTAGAATGTACACAAAAGTAAAAAAAAATTGGATTATATTAAAAAAAAAGTTCGAACATCTTGCCTTGTTTCTGTTTTAACGAATTGTACCAATGTTTTACAACCAACCAATGTCATTTTGCAACACCCCTTCAAACATGTAGCTAACATGGAGTCAACAATTATATAATATGAATCATTAAATAACAAATTAAAATTGACAATTATTCAAATGATGACTTCAAAATGAATAATTTAAAAACATGGATCTATGAGTGGTTACACAATGCATGGAGACAATTATGAAACAAGGAAACAATCATCTTGAAAAGGTTGGAAAAACAAAACTTACAAAAACTTGGAACATTAAATGTTAACTTATTACCATGGAAGCAAACATAATTACTTATTTGTTTATAACAACACTTAACATTGAAAAAGACATTGAGATTAATGAACCATGCATTGATCCAACAAAAACTTGACATTAATTGTCATGGAATGTTGTATAAATGAATAATCAACACTAATGTCAAATCCAACATTTTTGCCTTTTTCAAATGTAAGAATTAGATGATTGAAATATAAAATTTAATCGGAAAATAGAAAGTCATAATCAAAGGTTTTGGTTTTGAAACAAATTTTCAATTCAATATAACAATAAACAATAGCAATACCTAAGAATGAAAGAAGTTATCTATACAATTGTTATTAATACTGTTAGGAATTATAATGCAACAAGCACCTTACTTTTACATCTTTTGCCATAAAATATACATGGATTTCAAGCACCTTATATTATTCATGCACCAAGGAACAAAATAAGGAACATCAATCTTTTTTGACAAATCATGCAAATGAAAAAAGTGATGCAAAAGTTGAAATAAAAGCCCACCTATTCCTAGTCCTATGCATCTTGCTACAAAATGTTGTCATGGACCTATACCACAAGATACTCCTAAACATGTGCCGATTTAGTAATGAACTTATATTGTTAGTATGAAATTTTTATTTCCCTTGCATTTTCAACATTTAGTATACAACAACCTTCATAACAAGTTGTTATGTGAAATTAGTTTTATTTGCATAATGTGGCTAGTACACATCGACATATTACACATATGAAGTCCAAATCCTACCGTGCACAAAAATGATCCCTTCCATCAATGCAATTATGGTTTGGGTCCAAGGTTGAAAAAGGTGAGAATAAATTCCAATCACCTTTGTAATGCAAAGAAACTAATTTCAAAGATTGAAAATTTTACAAATTGATGAACTATTAAACATTTTTTCATGATGGCATGTCAATAGAATTGATAGGGGCACCCATTTGCACAATTATAATCATATTTTCATTGTAAACTAAAGCATAGGGGTAGAGTGCCCCCATAAATTATGGATCATGATAGAGATGCAACTAAAAGGAATACATAATAAAGTTCAAAACAATTGAAAAATGCAGAAAAATAAAGCCAAAATTTAAACTAAACTTGTTTTTTAGAATTGAACATTTTAAAACAAACAAACAATTGTACCACCAAACATAGGGTTACATGTTATAAATGATATGTTTAGAATCCACACAAAAGTTTAATAAACCACAATGCCCACAAAAGAACTAGCCTAACCAAGAGTGTAGCATCTTGATTTTTAGTTGTAAAACATAATGTTCATCTTTGAAGCAAACACCCTTGCTAACATGATCACAATATAATCAGCTTACATTTTGTTTTCCTTACCATGACTTGCCTACAAATCCCAATAGGTTTATTTTAAAAAATATGTTTTGGAAAACTTAGGTCACCTGCCATTTTCCCCATATTACATGGGATCCAATGAAAACATTAGCTAAATATTGATAACTTCATGTGTTGATGTTTGTGACATTAGTCAAGTAGAAAGACCAACAATTTTTTATTAAGTAAAAGGTTCCACTTGAGTTTTCACAATTAAAGTCTATTCCAAATTTCCAATTTTCTTTTCCGCTACATAAAAAGTGTTATGAAATAGTTTATACATGGCTCACAAATATAATATATATATATTTTTACCATTTTTCCTATAAAACCAAATTGCATATGTTTTGTTTTTTTTAAATATAAAATTAGTGTTGCTTTCAATATTTACTACTATTAATGTTGTGCCTTTTCCTCTTTAACCTCCTTTTTATTTTCATAAACAAAACCCATGACTTCACAAACATGCTAGTTTCTTAACTACTAAAAGCAACACACACAATCTTTGAATCCCCTTAAGAAAGAAGGATGTTATCACAACCCTAGCTTTAGGCTCACAACCAAGGCAAGGGCTTCCAAAGTTGCGGGCCAATAATGAAGCCTGGGAATCACATTTCATGCTCCTGGGAATGTAGGAAAGTGTGAGGGAATGAACCCACACATTCCCAAGTGGGCTCCCACTTTGGAAGTTAGAGTCTCAATGGATTCCCAAATTTTCAAAAGGCGATTACAGGGCGTCAAAACTCATTGTATTGAAAAATTCCTCACACCATTGGAGAGTTTTTGGAACTTAGATGTCTAAAATGGGCTCACATGACCCATTTAGGTATTTAAAACATAAATTATGACCAAAAGAAAGGTCGAGGGTCAAACCACCAATTTGACTTCCAACCACTTAAAGTCCGGAATTGCTCTTATTTACTTGCATGAAGGTGGCGTGCCACTTATTGTTGGAAAGCTCTCAACGAGGGCTACAACTTTGCTTTAGACCCCACCTCAATTAAAGGTTTGCACAATAAATTATGGGCTTCCAAAGTCGTGGGAGTCCCAATTTTGATAATTTCGGGACTCCTAACTTGGGAATCTCAAGACAAAATGACATTTGGGTGCAAGGCCCATGGCCATGCACAGAGAATATTATAATGGGGAAGGTGGTGGCTTCCCCCAAGTCTGGGCCATGATGAGTCTTATGAGTTTGTGTTTACCTGTGGTTCATCCGTGCACCAAAAGTGCTCCAACTACACAATAACCAACTTGTTTGATTTGTGCAGGTTTATGTGAATAATTGACCCGCTTGTCACTCATCCTAGTCCCCATCCTGGAGCTCCAGCATCCCCCTCTACCCCCAAAATGTTACAAGCCAGGGAGCATACCTTAACTTTTTACCATTCCGTTATTTTCACCTTTGGATTCACAATTGGGTCTATCAAGGAATTTGGGGGTGCATTAGATGCGCATTTGCTTTCCAATCACGTATTCCTCTAATACAAATAAGAACAACATGGACTAAGAAAAACATGCCAAAGATGATTAGTTATACCCAACATCATCCTCAAAACGTGAAACTTGTTTCCGTCTTTCTATCACAGCAACTTATCACATTTGTTTTCTTCTAATTTAGTCCCCTCTTTCAAGAATCAAACCCATAAAAAATAAATTTCAATAAAATTACATTTTTTCAAAATTTGTTAGAACTATAATTTCATCAAAGCTCTATGTGAAGATATGTTGTTGCTACAAATTACAATAGAGTTATATTGGGCAAGGAATGATTGCTTGTTTAATTACTTGCATGGTGCATAAAAAAAATTTGATTTCATAAAAACTTAAAGGAAGAAAAAGTAATACAAATTTTGGAATGCAACAATAATAGATATAATGGTGGGTTTTCTCCTTTGAAGTACTCATCACAACACCACAAGCAAACTACAAGTAGACCCAAAATACAATGTTTGGTGAACACTCAATGAATGGCAACATGATTTTGTGAATGTTTGACAAATGGTGGTTAGGGCTTCTAATATTATTGACACAATTATGAAAAAAATTCAAATTTTTGATAAATAATTTAATTAATGTCAAACTGACCCAAATATTACATAATGTTGACAAGTTTGCAACAATTACAATATCCATGTAGTTTTTTGAAGGGTACATTGTTAGGACAATGATATTTTCAAAATAAGGGGCATAATACAAACTAGGTAGTGGCGTTTGGCCCTGCATTTTGTGAATGTTCCCCATTAGAAGGCTTTACTTTTTATAAAGCACAAGGCAAACATTTCCAAGAACCTATACATTAGTAGATCACAAGATGTAGGAGGAAGAAGGTTTTAAAACCAATAAATAGGTATAATTTCCCTCCCATGTTTAAGGAATAAGCATAGGTCCCTTCTCTTTTCTAAAAGGGACATTCATCAATATAACATGCTTTCCAAATACACTATGAAAATTTTCCAAATGTTTTAGAAATGATACCATAGTACCATGGCAAGTTCAACATTTCAATGTTGAATAATTATTTTATTTTGAAGATTCCATGTTGAAAAAATGAAAATTTCAAAATATTTTATAATACATTTTATTTTTTCACAAAAAAATGTTATTTGAATTCTTTTTTTAATAAATTTCAGCATTTTTGAAAATAATATAATTGGTGTCAAAGCTACCAAAGTATTACATTTAAATATTTGTATTATTATATTTTAATCTTGTAGATATGATATATGAAGAAGTTTAGAAACTATTTGATATTAATCCAATTTTCACCAATCTTGGACATATGTTTTAGATAATTAATGTTGATATAAAGATGATTTACATCATTTTGTATGACAAAACCAACATAATTCCAAAATGAATATCACATTATTTAATGTTTTCTTCTTGTGGGTGTATGTGAATTTATTTGTGGATTGGTTGTCACATCAAACTTGGCCTTGTTTCAATATCATATTTCTATGCCACTCATAATATAATTACCATTTTCATAATAATATTCATGACCAAATATATTTAAAATATAATGGACAATCATTTTGATAAAATTATCATCATTAGGATATCAAAATATTGAAAGTATGGCACGCCCTCCCAACATAAGGGTTAATTTTTTTTTAAATATCATTATTTTGACCTTACAATGACTACATTTGATTATGTGAAAAGAATTCAACTAAACAAAAGCTTTACTTTAAGGGTTGCTAATAGAGATATCCCTAGCTCGGGATGCCCCATGATGTCATTAACATGTCCCCAAAAATTTCAATACATCCCTTTGGTATCTTTTTAAAAGGTAAAAAAGTTTACATGTTTTCTTCAACCTAAATTTACCTTTTTTTTGTTATGGATGAAATTTCATACTTACCCCATTGGGGCAAGTGCCAAAATTCAAAGGAAAGTAAGGAACAATGATGAAAATTGTGGAACACAATGGGTATCCAACATGCTAATAGGAACAATATTGGACACATGGGAACATTTATTTTCCATTCATTCCTTTATCTCTTTGTTGTTCACCATCATGCCTTTATTGTCCCTCAAATCAACCTCAATGTGCAACCGAACACCCTTGGCTTCTCAATGCATGATTCACCTTTATCATCCATCCCATCATCCACGTCCTTGATTTGATGCCTAATAAATAAATAAAGAAATAAAATTATGTGCACGTAAATACCCCTACCATCCTTCCTAGTATCCATGTTGTCACCTTGTTATCCTCGCCCAATAACTTTGGTTATTTTATCTTTCCCAAGTGTTAAAGACCAAATAAACTTCATAATAATTTTAAAATATTTTTAACTATTTAAGGAATTTAAGTATGTTGTTCCAAGTATCACCTTGTATTAATGAGTTGCCACCATTTCCCCCCTTATGTATTTGTAAAATTAAAGTTGCTTTTGTAAGATTCATGGGATTGTAGATTGTCAATTATTTAGAATGAATTTAATAACTAGTTTTAACCAATTTGCAAGTCCATTTTTTACATGACATACATTTTGGCTATTACATTTTATCTATAAAAATACATTTGGGGTCAAGAAAATTATGAGTTGAAATAGCAAATCAATATTATGTTTCATAAGATATTTTAAGGTTGATCAATAATGCCCCTTAATATAACAATCTTAGATTCATGGTTTTTGTCATTTATTTTTGTGTGTTTTTATGCCAATGGCCAAAGTGTTTTATTAAGAAATAAATTACTCAACTTACATTTAGTCAAAATAAGTGATGATCACAATAAAAGACCTATCCAATTGTAGAAATTTAACTCATGATTTAAAGGATTTTTAAATGGGTTTTAAGTGTGAATGAATAGATGAAGTTCAACCATAAAACCCTTTTTTTTTCAAGCTTACGTGTATATTTATAAATGATCATTAAATTAAATTGATGATTCACTAGTTAAATTTCATTACTTGTTATTTAAACATGTAATATTTCCAAAATTGAATATGGTAGATTTGACCCATTTATAGTGTAGAAACTATATAACTTTCTAATGGGTTAGTTAGAGCCTTTGTATATTTTATCCTTCGTTTAATATGTCATCAATCTAATGAGCATAATTAGTTTTAAATAACTTAATGTACAATGTTACACTCCGATGAAATTCAATTGTAGTAAACATATTGAGTAAATAATCCTATTTTAAAAATTCATTTTCCCATTAAAATGAGATTAAAACCTCAACCCAAATTCAAGTTGAGTTTTTTTCAATTAGTTATGAATTTACACATAAATTGTGATAAAAGTACAATGTATTGTTAGAAGGCTCCCCTCTAAATGGGGGGTGTAACACCTCAATTCCTCAAAACAAGGTCTTTAATATGGTTAAACAAATATTTTGAAATCAAGGCCACATGTGCCCAAAAATAAGCCATGGAATGGGTTAGATTTGAAAATATGTGAACAAGGTTGGATTGTAATTTGAAACCATGCTTTTGAAATAACCTTAAACTAAAAGCTACTACAATTATGCATTCATAAGCATATTTGAATGGTTGTGAGAGGTTGTAGTAGGGCGCAATTCAAGGTCCATTAATTGTTTCGGGTGCTTATACTTTAATTTTGAATAGTATAAGATTTAACATTGAATTGGGTTTTGTTTGTTTATCAAGTAAAATTGAAGATTTTTAAAAAAAAAAAGAAAGTTTAATGGATGAACCTACCTTCAACCCTCACATGTCGTGAAGTTTCATGTTCATATTGATTCTCATGTTGTTGCATTGTGTAAAACCAAACTAGTTGTTAGCAAAATATTTTAAGACTATTTTTAGATCTTAATATTTGAAATAAATTTGGGACTTCAAATTTAATTTTGAGGTTTTATCAAGTGTTCATGAATTAGCCCAATTTTTTGTTTAAAATTGGATAATGCATATTAGTTGTAATTACTATTAACATTTATAACATTCTTTGTATCAAGACCGTAAATGGTAACTTATTGTGGTGGCCAATGAAATGTCCGTTTTGGCATGTTCCATTGGAAAGATTTTTTTTAAAAATTATTTTTCAATTTGCATCATGATAATGTGATTTGATCAAGGCTTTTCAAGTGTTGTAGTTGATGTCAAACAACATTGTTGCCATAATCAATGGTGTTATCATTAAAATTGAAAAAAACTTCAACATTCATAAAAGGAAACAAGTTTAGAAATTATTTACAAAGTTGACATTCTTCTTTGATGTGATGAAATTAATGCAAGTGAAGGTTATGTGCCTTAATATAAGGGCAACTTTCACACATGTGTTAGGTCATTGTGCAAATTATAATGTGTATCATGACATTCAATCTCTTTTAATCCTTGTTTAAATTTTACAAATGATAACCCATGTTTAAATGGAATTCTACCTTCATTAAAATAAGGTTCCAAATCTCAAGTCTTGTTTGTCTCTTATAATCACTTATAATGTCTAACCACACATTGCATAAGGAATAAAAGTTTCCAAAACAATCACTTTATCCCATTGCATACATTTATTTTATATACAAGTGAAAGATATTATAACACTTCAAAACACCTTTAGTCACAAATGATAAACTTATATTTGTCAAAATTTAATGTCAAATTATAATTTCAATGTAATATTTGCCACAATAAACACCACATATTATACATTGTATTGGATGAAACCACAAAGTCTACTTCACATTTCACATGCCACGACCTTTTGTTCGAGAAAACCCACAATTTCTTGGAGTGATATTTTGTAACCTTGCTTTTGATTTTCTTATTTCATGGTTAGACATAGGTTTAAATCTATTCTTATTTTGGTTTGTTATTTTAGTTTGGAAATATTTTAGTTATGCAAGCTTTTGTGTTTGTGACACTTTTCCACACCTTTTCAAGTTCAGTCTTATTGGAATGTAAACTGTTTATTCTATTCCCCTTGTGGTTTATGAATAATCTACATGAAAATAGTCCATTGACTTGTAGGGTCTAGTAATGAACATGTGATACCAAAGGTACAAATGGACATTCACCTTCAAACTAAATTCATTACCTACACCCCTCAACATATCATTAACCATTGGTGAACAATCAAGAACAATAAAACCATTGTTCCCAATATACATCAATTCAAAATCATAATGCTAAATCCAAAGTGATTGATTTGCAATAACTTCCATAAGTATAGATTAAGCTTGTGTTGATGAATAGGCCTTGCCATGCAACATGATGAATATTCAAATGATAACATGTGCAATTTAATGAAATGAACATCCTTGGGAAATCTATTGCAACATTGACTCAAAGGTGCTTTAAATCAATCTTCATGATTAGTTGCCCAAGATACTCAGCCTTGAACATGTTGTAGATGGCTAAAACAAACATTTTCAAGCTTTCCATTGGGATGGATTCACCTAACACTCACCCAAAGCATTGGGTATGAAACCATATGTTATGCACTAACCATTCGCATGCATTACCTACCTAATAGTCACCAAGTGACTTTCCTATTTACTTACCTACATTATAACCACTTAAATTCTTGGCATCTTTACCAATCATAGGTTACTTGTTACTTCCCCTTTCCTTTACCTTAGGTTACTCAATTTTGGTTCATCCACAATTGAATCATGTTGTGGATGAACCATGGTGCATTGGTAGGTGTTTAACCCTTTAATATTATGGTGAACCAATTCGGTCTACTTTTCAATGCATATTTAGCTTTCTATGACATTTAAGTGTTAATATATATGTTTTTCGACCCATAACGTAAACTCATTATTTGCACTTCTACCACATTCAACATAAAGTGTTAATTATGTCCCCACCTCCACTAACAAACATGGAAAATTGAATAATATAATGTCATTTATTCCATTTAAATGGTTGGCAAACCAGAAATAATCATTTTTCTTTTAGAGATAAATACATGTTATGTAATGAATTTTTTCTTTGGACAAATTTTTGCCACTTGGTGAAAAACAAAATCAAGTGCAACTCATGCAAAGGATTTTTCTTTAGGAAAACATGTGCGAAAATCATCATAATTTTGAAGGAAATTAATCTAAAATTGCCATGTGTAGATGAAATGTTAAAATAACTCATACAAAATATAGAAGGATTTTAAAATTCTTTTCCTTTCCTCTTTGAACTGTACCCAAATTTGGCTACTTATTTTTTTTTGACAACCCTTTAAAAGTAGGAATAGTAGGCAAAAAATTCGCTCTTGATTTGTGCCAAGTAAAATGTTATAAAAGTTCTAGAAATTGAGCATGATAATTCAATTAACATGGGAGGAAAATGTCAAAATAGCTAGTGAGGGGTTTTAGGAATACGCACGCAAGTACAAACTTTCTTTCGAACACCAAAGTGGGCCACTATTTATTGGTTTAGAAAAATTTTGCAACATGTGTTCAGGTTGCATTACTACAAAATGTGGGTGTAGTTCACCAATCCCCATTCATTAAACTAGTGAATTCACTACTTCTTCACTGGTCCCCGTTCACTACAACCAATGAATTCACTCCAAATCCATTGAAATCACCTGGCATACAAGGACACCTTTTGTTGTAATGAAGGCTATTGTAACAATTTAAGAATGACTATTTTTTTTTTAATCTAAGGTACAACAACAGACTTGACCAGACAAACCTTCAAGGCAAGTTTAATAGCAAAAGGTTGGTAGGTCGATAATGACCTTTTGTTGTGTTTCTGCGCAAGCCACCTATGTCCTTTATTTGATTATTGGAAAGAAACTTTAAAGGAACAAAAAAACAAATGTAAACCTTATTAAGGTTTTTAACAAGCATGTTGAATAGCTACCACAAAATTTGTGCCGTTTTGATCATTGTACACATATGGTCCTTTTGAAAAAAAAACATAAAAGTGGATTGTGTTTTTTAAAAAATACCATTTTGTCTAAAGTAACTAGTCCACTAAAGGGTTGACTTTAAAAGGTTGACTTAAAAGGGTTTTTTGTTGCAAAATGTTTTTTTTCCTCCTTTTGTATTGGTTTGTGACATAGGTAAATAATGGAAACAAGGCAACATGGGAAAACAATTGAGAGTAATAGTCATACTTAACATTGGAGGGTCTTTACATTACAAGAAATCACGATTTTTCAAAAGGTTCAACTTGATTAAAGTGTTCACATTGACGAAAATGATGTTCACTTTGATTAAAGGCATGGGGTTTACTTACCTATTATATACCTACCTATTTATATTTATTTATTTATCTACCTACATATTTGCCTGTAGTTGACATAAATAGGTATGTACATCTAAAAACATAAGTAAGTAAGCATGTGTACCTACCTATTTATCTAGTTTAGGTATTTACTAACCTACTTATGAAAAAAATTAAAGTTCAAATGTTATTATACACATTGACAAATAATTTCATGGAAGTTCAAACAAACATGTTAAATCCATTTGGTATCATATTGTTTTACAATGTTGTGGGGTGGTTTGATGGCCAAGACATTGGTGTGGAGCTAAAGAGACCAATGTTCAATCCATTTTACCAACATATACTACGTGGAGTATGTATATTTGTACACATACCTTGTACATGTGTGTAAATGTATAGTACCTAAATGGGTTGTGGATAAATGGGTAGGTAGGTCATGGGTGGGTAGTTAAGTAAGTACTTATTTTTACTTATTATTTACATTTTTATTTTTACAAATTGAACTGTTTTTTAATTAATTTTTTTTGGTTACCCAATTTTTTGTTCAATTTGACTAATTAAAAATACCATTTTATGGTTGGTAAAAAAAACCACTAATCAAATTGGACATGTTCAAATCGACTTGTCCAATATGACTAAGTTATCAAATTGACCAAATGTCAAAATGACTAGTTTTGGGTCTAATTTTCCAATCAAATAAACCATGATTTCTTGTAGTGTTACAAGCCAAGTAATGGCCAATATTACATAAAACACCTACTTCGTTGAGTCACATAGCCAACTAACTAGTCAAGATCATTTTGTTGTCTTTATTTTTTTTGTTTGATCTATTTAGTCTTGTGTGGTTGGCTTGGTAGATTTAAGATTGCCTTATAACAATAAGTTGTTTTTAGCATGTGAAGCATGTGCTTTTAGTAGGCCTCCTTATTCACGGGCATTAAACATCCCATTTCCCTTAGTTTGTCAAATTTCATTGGACCTTGTAGCTCCCACACCTTTTTGTTTTATCACGTGCTACTTTAGATAAACCTCCACCCCATTTCCCATGCAAATCATGAACCACCCATTAGTTCCCCTTCCTAGTATAACAAATTTCACACCACCCATTAGTTCCCCTTATTGGCCTTTAGCCCATTCGTGTGAATGTGGGGCCCCAACTTTGCACCTTTTCAAACCCCCTTGATCTTGCATAACTAAGACCTTTTCCCCTTCTATTCTATTGGCCTTTACAATTGCCCCTAATTAGACTCCCTAACCTACCCTCATCTCCTTAACGCACTTGTTATTTCCACCTAAAGTTTTTTGCCCCATCTATGGGCCCTAATTTATTAATCAAGGGTTAGTTCGTAATGAGTGTTCTTATCATACATCTAGTTTTTCTAATTTAAACATTCGTGATAATCCCAGTTCAATACCCTCCCTTGTTCCCACCTTGCCTACATTATCTTAGGCTTGGGTTTTGTCATTAGATGTTTTCGAGTCTTTTCATTTAGGTTTTAATCATCTTCAATTGTACAATCACATCCTTATCACTCTATGACATAATGTCCAAATGACATTTCGTTTTTCATTGGATAGGCTAACATAGGACCTTTATAATGTGGCAACTTGGCACTTATTTCTCTTGTTACCCCAATGGTGTTTCGTTTTGCCCCCTTCTGGCAGGGCAACAAGGCACAAGGAAACACGGGCCCAATTTAAACATCTTCTAACAAGCGATTGGGAAAACCTACAAAAAAAGTTTTTTTTGCGGGCCCAAACTTTAACGACAAATCCAAGTTAAGTGCATTTTCACCAACATGATCCTTTGGCTCATGAACACCTACTTTTTAGACATGTAGTGAAATATTTTCAAGCAATTCGCACTTTGGCACCATTCCCCCTTGCACCCATGTCCTTCGACACCACCTCAGTTCTCACTGCATTGCACCTTGAATCAAATGGCTACTTATCGCTTTTCTTAAAAGATTACAAATGAAACCAAAACCTTGAGCTTTTTTCTAACTCCTTCAAGTTAGCTTTCCAATGCATGTCGCATTTATCAACAAATGGTCTTTCCATGATAGTTTTTGAACACCTTTGGGATTATTTTCACCCAGAAAATTCAATGAATGGATTTTTTTAGTTATTTCAACTTTGTTCTCATATTGCACATGGCCATATTCCACCTCGAATTTTGCTTGTCCTTGTCGTGGCCCACATCTTAGCCATGACCAAACTTTCATGTGGAATTTGTTTTATTGAAGCATGGGAAACATTGTATTAACTCGTAAGCCACACTTTATGCTTTCAATTTTGTGGCACCTTTATAACACATTTATCCCCACACAAATTCAAAGTTACAACTAAAGGTGGTTATGAAATAGTGTTCCACGACATCAAATGCACCTTAGACCTTCACCCTAATCAAACTATTATCCAACTGGATGTGACAAATGTTTTCAATTTGGTGTCAAGAGGAATCATATTTCAAAAACTTCATGTAGCAGGTGGTGACATCATACACATCATCCCTTTTGTACGTGTAATCTATGCATTTGAATCTTCATTGTTTTACAATCATCCTAATCATGAAGGCTATGTCACAATCATCCCATTTGCCATGGGGACTTGTTAGGGTGATCCCTTCGAAAGGGCATTATTTGTTTTAGCCCATTTTAGGGCATTATGTTCTACAACTGATTGTTTTTCTTCTTGTTTATTTCCATCCATTATGGATGATATTCACATCATAAGTCCCCCTTCAATCATATCATCCACATATGAACATTTTTAGATTGAATTTTATGTGATAAATCTTTTTATTTAACCTCAGAAATGTGTAGCATGGTCACCTTTCGACTTGCCATGTGATTTCAACACCCCATTTAAATTTATCACCTTATCAAGAGGAATTAAAGTCTTAAAGGTTCCATTGGGCACTTCATCATTCACATCATCCTTCATAAAAAATGCCCTACTAGAGGATATTCATCATGTGAACCTTTTTTCAGAATGGGTGATGTTTAAATAGCCTTTGGAATTTCAATTCATTGCTTTATGCAACAACCATTGTATTTTTTATGATGCACACCTCTATCCTTTACTTTCATAAAGTCCCTTATTTTAAAAAATTCATCTTTCCTTCAAATGTTTGGGTGCCTCTTAGGTTCAGGATCCTTTAATAGTTTTGAAGGACCTTTAGTTCGTAAACAAACCTTTCTCCCAATAACTTTTGGCGACATTGAGCTCATACTGATAACCACCATTACTCAGTATTATATTTAAAGAATTAGGCCCTAGTGGTTTTAGTCATAGTTACTATGTTTATGGTTAATCAATGTCCCTTCTTTTTTAAAATTTTAGCATGAATTGACAACACCTCAAAGTGGCTTGTGATCTTTTATTGCCCCCATTTCATGCATGTTTTTTTCCATTTCAACAATTCATTGCGCAACAAATGGTTCGACTTCAAAATTTCATTTCGGAATGTTTGCACTAGCATACCCTTTTTAGCATGCTATTTAACAAGATATTTGAAGCCCATTATGTTCACATTTTATCATGTTCTTGTGCATTTGGCTTATAGTTCGACTAGTTTTCCTAACCTTTTAGTTATCTTCCCCGGTTTTTTACACAACATTTCGTACATGGCTTGGATTACCCCCTCCTTTTAATGCAAGTATCATTCGATGTATGTGCACACATCTTATTGACCCTATGGGTATCCATTTCTTATGTTGTGCTCATGGCAACAAACACATGGGAACCCATGATGCAATTTACAAGACTTTTGCTACCATTGTGTGAGATGTTAGCTTCCATGCGGGACAAGAACAACTATATATGCCTTCTAGCCACATTCAACTCTTCTTGTTGATGAGTTAACATTGTGCTCACCAAAGATGACATTCATACCCTAATTGATGTTATCGTGACCAACTCAACATGATCACATTTATTTCCCCAATCTTGTGCAACTCAAGATCTTGCAACCTTTGATGTGGTTCAAGCCAAAGAAAGGTGTTATTGCAACTAACACCCTATTGATCAATTCTTCCCTGAATATTTAGGTGTTTACAAAAAAACAAGCTGATATGTTTTTACACAATTGTGCCAATGCCATTTTGAGCTTGAAAAGGCCAAAAGGCCTTCATCTCTCTATCTTGGTTACTTTCCTTTGTAAAAAAATTTCAATCACATTGCAAAATATGCAAACATCTTCCATCTTAAATCAAGTGGTAATTATACACTTACCTACTTCCAGACTCCCATCCCTTCATCTCGCACCTTCCCTCACCATGACCAACCTATTACATGCAATTGATTTTGACATCAAGAAATACAGCCGACCTACTACAGTGATCAATTTTTGACATGGAGACATTCTAACATCTAGCTTGAACTAACTTGACATCCTATAAATTCTCCATTTTCCTTTTTCTTATTCCTTTGTACATTTTCCAAATCTGCGGTGTGTTGATAAATACTTTTTAGCAAGGTTGCATCAATGTGGCTACATTGCAAAATTGAAAGAAAAGAAAAAAGGGGAAAATAAAAAAGAGAGAGAGAAAAGAACCCTGATCCTCTCTACATTTGTACAAGTCTAAACTCAAGTACACTCAATTTACAAGCTAATATACTTCATCCAAAGTATTGTGTACATGCCATCACATTTGTTGCTGGTGGAGGTCCACTGAACCTGTTGGATAGACAGTTTTAATCCAACTGTTCAACAGGTTCAGTGAATCTCCATAAGAATCAGTATGTCAATAGAAGCACAGGAATGAGAAATTGGGAATGCAACAAAACTCCATATAGGCAAGGGATGCAAAGCAGAAAGCCCCTGCCAACACGTCAGTATAACAAATATGACCAAATAAAGAGCTTCATATGGTTACAAATTAGTTCAGTGAAGGGAGTTTCTGTCCCACCTTCAGAAATATGCTATCCAAGCCCTCATGAAAAAAGGAGCTAAAGATAATGGAACAATGTCAGCTCACAAGTTGAATGCTTCCAATGAGTGCATTTCCTCAACAACCCATGAATCTCAGGGAGCCCAAATTTTGACTACATGAAACCAACTGTGAGGAAAGCTAGGTCCAGGGGGATACCCAAAAAGAGACTCAAGTTCAATGAAAGTCCCCACTTCTTGGGTCTAAAACTGGCAAAAGAAGAGCTGATATCAGTTAAAAATACAAACTTTCCACTAGGACATGGAAGTGTGCAATTCTTGCACTCCTTCACAGTGAGGTTGACTTACTGTTATCAGCCAGAACTTCATTGCCATGAGGAACATGATCTGCTGGAGAATCAAATTGCCATGGATTGAACATGATTGATTTGAGCTGTTCAATGTTGGTTTTGTCAGCATCTGAGTTATCCAATAATTTGCGGTGCTCTGTGTACTTTCCATTATACTTGTACACTTCAAGGTCACCCCAAGGAGTAGAGGTCACTTCTTCTGTCAATTCAAACCACCGTGGTTTGAACTCCACTTGCTTCTCCTCCCGATGTCTCTTTTCAGACCGTTGCCTTTCTTCCAGTCTGCAAAGAAAGCTGACAGATTAGGAATGATGCTGATTGATCGACCTCCTCAAAAGCAAGTATTGATTCAAATGACTGAAACAAACGTCTAAGCACCTTGATTTCTCTGAGCCAGCCTTGCTCATATCACCCATCTCCAAGGCATAACGGTCAGGTCGCAATCTCGAATCAGAAGGAAGAAGTCCTTGTGGAGCTGTCTCAAAGCTATTTATTCTATGAGCAAAATGTGTGTACTGGAACTTATCATGCTTGGGTGCATCAGCTACTCTCCATGCCTGCAGAACACCATACTTGAGTTATCCACAGAACTGGCATGCCTTGTCAGTTGAAAAGGTTTTCATCCTTGGTGTCCTTGAAGACTTTTGGGTCAGATATGCAGAGAGAGAGCTTCAAAGAGAAAACAACAGAATTTATAAGCCTTCATCTGTTATAAATCATGGGTTGACACTGATCGCTTTGCATTGGCACAGATGCTCTTTTCTCAAACTGTAAAAATGGACACAGCTCCACTGACCTTCAAGGAAATGAATGACAATCAGCTTAGAATTGGCAATCTGTAGTCAATGCCAGCAATTCCTCCCAATCACTTAGACATGAAATTGGTGCAAGGGTCTCTGTGTAGCTAAAAATTCAAACCAGCATGAAGAACAAGGCATGCTTGCAGCTTTGACAGAAAGTCCATCACTTCTTGACAAAAGCTGCATGTACATGGAGAAAGATTTCCTTACAATGTTCACAGTTTACAAAGCATGCATACTGATCCCAATGCCATGGCACCCAAGAGCAACAGGAATGTAGAATAAAATTGATGTGAACTCTGGACCATTGAGTTTTAGAATGCCCTGTTTTCCAACAGCATTGGTGATACACCCAGTGCACAGGAGCAAGCCCGAGAGTGAGGGAAATACCTCCTTGAGATCAGTACCAGGGAGGGGCTCGCCTTCCCCATCACAAGGCTGGTAGCTCATGGATGTATTCCACTTGCCAGTGACCAATAATTTGGGTTCCTCATCCTTGCTGTAGACATAACCATCAACCTCATAGCGCCCCTTTCTGCCCACAAACACAAAAGGCTCAGAAACAACAATTAACAATGGACATCTGAGGAGAGACTGAATGGACTATCCATTGTAAGAAATGAGATACAAATGTCCATGCTGAGGACGCTCTAGTTCCAAAAAGGACAGGCATTGAAAACAGAGAGAGACACTGAAATTTTACCCAAACCATCCACAAGGGTGAAAGTATAGCACTACTTTGTCCCCAGTTGTAAGATTTGTCAAAACCATGTCCCCAGGGGAGTCAACAAATGTGCGGCCAAAGATGAGGTTATGCACTTTAGTTGGAGGAGGTACCAGGTCCAATATGTCTCCTGACTTCTTTAGAACAACACGAGTTCTGTACTCCCCAACAATCATTCACTCCCATATCAACAACACGAGATGTAATGAAGGTCATCAATTATAGTCAGCAAAATGGTTCCACTAGGACAAAAAAATTTCTCATTTACATGATAGTAAGAGGTTGACATGCTTGAATAACAGACGCAATATGACTAAAAGAATATAGGTGATGAATTCTAGGATTTCACCATCTAATAAAATAACAGCCTACATAGGAGGATCCGTCACCAGCAGGTAAAGAAAGTATTCTGTAGAGCAATAAGAGCTACAAAACTCGAAATACAACCATTATTTTTGGAGTACAAAATGAAGCCATCGCACCTTCCAACAGGATAGATATCCACAGAATTGCCAAGAAACTTAGTCCTGAGCTTTGAGGTCACGTCATAGCTGAAGTGTGAGTTCTCTGCATGCCCTGAGCTCATTGGTGGATGGTGGCTAACCTGCCAGTCCCAAACCTCAGGTCTAGTGTGAGTATTCCAGAATTGAAAACCAAGCTTGCATTCCAGGAAAGGTCCTGAGAAACCACAAGATCTTGTGAAGTCAGGGGAGTGTTTGGGGGCTAACCTGCTCAGAAAGAAAGGTGAGACCATTGTGGTCCACCATTTCATAGGTTTCTCCAAGAATTGGGTTGAAAGGCTTCCATGGCCTTTTATATCCGTAATACACAGATAGTGCCCATGACACTGCACCAGCACCCCTGACAACCAAATGAGATCAAAATTTTCCACCATAGCATAAGAGTTTCAATGACTAGTTCCATATTTTTACCCAAAATATTCAATTTTGTGGGCTCCAGAACCTAGTTTGTAGCCAAATAAGGAACAGTATGGTGCCCAAAAGCCATGAGAAACTCCTAGAGTGTACTGCCTTTGAGACCATGTACAGAACAATACCTCAGGATGTTCAAAACATTCCCTGATTCTAATGTGAATATACCATTGAAGGACTGGAGCACATGACAGTTTTTTAACAAGACTGACACAAATCATTTCCACAGACACAACATACACTTATCATGAACTGATGCAAAACTCACCAGCATAGACCATTTTCACATAAGGGTCCTCACACTCATCAGCCATGTCAAGAAGATAAGAGTACTCCATCAACTGCAGACAAATATCTCACCATATGAGTTAAGGCGGACAAAGGAAAGAGGATTCATCACTAAATCTTCATAAGGACCACACATTATCTATACTCATGATTTAAGTCAACCAGAATAGAATTGAGAGGTGAAAATAACATTGTAGACATAACAACAACCAACATAGCAGGAACAATCACTGAATATGTGATACTCACACATGCCATTCATTCATTGCAACAGCAATTTGGTGAAAGTGTAACAGACCTCAGCCATTCTCTGGAGCATGGTCATTGGCTCAAAAATAATAACAGGCAGTGTCACCATTGATGTAACGTCAGAGCCGATGTACTTATGCATAATTTTCCAATAACTTTCTCGGTCCTGTTCCAAAACATAACAATGGGAACACATGTCACCTTTCTTGATGTCAGGAGTGTAGTAGGCTGTTAGAAAAGGGATGCCAAAAAAAAAGAGTTGGTCCTCCAGAAGATGATCTTGGAGGTGAAGAAAAATTCTCTTGGCTATGCATTTGATGATGATAGATATCTGAAGCTCACCTCATGCCTGAACCTGCCTCTAGTTGCCTCTGCTTCAACATCCTCTTGCCCACCCTCTGGGTTTACTACTTCCAGACCTTCATGACCAAGTAAACTGCAACAACAAGAACGACAGTTTTGCCAGGAAAAGCTTTACACCATCAAAAGCTCATACCATGACTTACCACCACAAATTACTAGTAGAAGTGTACGGACATGAAACAGGGACTAACATGCATGCACATAGTAACAATTGGATGCAAGTCAGGAGTGGCAAAAGCAGATTATCAATCACTAGACACATGTAGGAAGATGTACAATAACTAAAAAGATCAAAGCTGAAACGCTGCTCCTGTGAAGAAGATCCTTGTTCCCAGATCTTCTTTTGCAACAAACACATGAAGCGTGGTAAATCAGCATGATGCCAAACTGTCATCCAGATTGCACTAACATCATACTAAACCAGTGAAATAGAGAAAGTAACTTTTCTGTTCACAGGATTCATACTTATCAGCTAACTGGTCAGTGCAACACGAAGAAAAAGAAATCCTTCAAGACTGAAACTCCACGAAATTCGACAATCGGGGGTTTTCAATGGAAAAAACTTGCGAAATACGGGATCGACTTCAGTTATCCAGCTGCATGCGTGCACAAATAGCTTCTTCCATGGCAAATCGGAGGCCAGAGAAACCTCCAATTAAATTTTAAGAAACTCGTAGAAAACACCTCAAACCTAACAGCAAAAAGAAGCTTTACGAGCTTCTTCCAGAGATTATGAAAAAAGATCGCATTGACTGCATCGATCGAGCAAGCAACAAAAATGCTTTGAACAACGGTAGTCCCCTCATCATACATACCTATTGACTTTACTATGCACGGCGGTCCCGAAATGCGAAAATCTGGACGTGATCCCAGCGAAGAAACCTCTCCCGCTCTTGATCTCAGGATGAGTCATGGCTACAAAAACCGAATCAGAGAGCAGCTACAAAATCCCTTCGAGTCTTTCAAAAGCCCTGCGTTCTTCCACTGTACCGCGTACTCAATTCTCCTTCACCGGAAGCTTCAGGTACTGAAGCAGCCACCAGAGGGTGTCCTTGGAAACCGTTTTGTGTGCAGATTTTTGCAAGCAAATTAGCCACCGTATACGAGAAATAGTTCCGGATTCGAAGAGAAGCTAGAAGAGAGATCGAAGAGAGATAGAAAGAGAGAGAGAGAGAGAAGAGCGAAGCAGTCGAGCTCCGCCAAAAGCAAACGTGGAGCGGAGGACAAAAGAAAAGGGTGGTAATGACGACGAACGCAGCGCAGCACGAAACTTCTTGTGCGCTTCTTTTTTTCTGCACAGATGGCTGCCTCTCCGCCAACTGCAGTTACTTTTTGAGCTGATGCTAACTCTAGAGCCGTTTGTTATTTCCTACCCTCCTCCCTTCTTGCTTCAATCTCCCCAATAGTTTTAAAGAATTGAGTGGAATTTTTTATAAAAAATTTCATTTAAGATATTCCTAAAGGAAATCAATTATTTTAATAAAAAATTAAGGCCAGTATTTTACAAAATATATTTTTCATATATTTAAGACAGTTAAAAAAATCAAGTAATTTTATTCCAAACAATTTATCTCACTATATATATATATATATATGTATAAAAGGATAAAATTAAATGTTTAGAAGCTCATTTTGTTCAAACTAACCCTCATATTGTGGGCACGACAAAATGGGAAAGAAGAGCATGGACATGCCAAAGCACAAACAAAGAAAACAAAGACATTGTGTTTAAGATTCCTTCACATTTTGGGTTACATGCTAGAACCCAATATAGAAATTTGACAAATTTTCAAAAAAAAAAATTTTGTTAAAAATTGTGGCAATTAGAAAATCAAGAAAACACTTAATTTCAGCCATTTTTTGAAATCTCATTTTTATCCAAATTGCTAAAGTTAGTTTTTAAAAAAAACTGGAACTTGCCTTGGCAGGTTCCCTAGTTTGAAAAGTGTTAAAACCTGTGGGGTTCAAGTTCTTGTGGCTGGACCCCCACAGAACACCCTTCTAGGAATCTGGCACAAGGACCAAACTGTGGAATTAGTCTTTGGTAAGAACCAAAATAGGAATTGGAGCATTGAAAATCAACTCTTGAACACAAGTTTCTTAAGGTAGTCAGTCTCTTAAAATGTTTTTTGAAAGTCAAGAAGTAGGTTTGATCTATTTCCCTGATCTTTTTTCAAAATTCCAAACCTGGAGATTCTTTTGTTTTGAAAATTTTCAAAAAACTCAGAGAACCCAAGCTTTCTTTGATTCTGAAAACTTTCAAAAATCTGGAAGCCAAGGCAATAACAAAATCAAAGCACCACCCAACACTGGTTTTCTTACATATGTATTTTACCTTTGTAGTAGGTAACTCAGGGGGGCAGGGGGCGCGAGGTGGGAGAGGAGAAATAGGATGGTTTATAGTATCTTTGACGAAGGTTCTCAGTTGTTGTTCATTCACAACTGAGTTTCACAACTAAGTTGTAACAACTTTGGGGAACACCCATTTAGGCGGCACCTCATCAGGAGAGAATGCCACCTCCTGAGGCCCATGTGGACTTTCCTCTAAGGAGACACCTTCAGATCCTACTGCAGCAGGGCTTTCAGCGGAAGATCCTGTCGCATTCCTTGTTTGTCACTTCAAAGAAGAGGCAATCCAGTTTGGGCATTTCACCCCGGACCTTTTGAGCTTCACCTTCTATTCTCAGGGTGTAATGATGTCATTGGAGTTCTTCCCCTACCTATACATAATAACTAATAACCTCAAGAACTAGGAAAATTGAAGCGCCCTCCATGCAGTGGGAGGGCCCACTACATAGTTTGAGTGCATGTACTTTCCCCTTGAAGTAGCTGCTACCTCCTACTCGATTATCATGCTGCAAATATAGAATTGTGTATTACACTACACGTCAAGAATTTTGAAACAAATTCTCCATTCAACTTTGAGTGTGCTTTTTTCACCAGAATCTCTCTGGAACTTTCTGATCACGCCTTCGAAGTTCAAACACAGGCGATGCTTCTGCTGGCAGACTGCATCACTCTCTGTCAATATGCTTGTTTTTTTCAAAAATTCACAACTCTACTTTACATCACACTTTACATGTAAGGTTGAACCTGTAGTGTAAAGCTCCATATCAGCATGCTCAATGATAACCAACAATGTTGGCTCCGGAACGTGCAGTTGTGGCTTAAAGACCAAGGTGTTCAAGTTCTCTATGCTAATATCAAATGTGCTATAGCAAGGGCACGGGCTTCTT
>Ga0116231_10005703_pt1 | contig 24353 bp, 15 predicted proteins | sample S1TSphgellanicum_2_FD_89695 | JGI IMG/M metagenome (GOLD analysis project Ga0116231, IMG submission 89695) | Host-associated microbial communities from peat moss isolated from Minnesota, USA - S1T2_Fd - Sphagnum magellanicum MG | ecosystem: Host-associated > Plants > Peat moss > Unclassified...
CCAACCCGCCCCTCTACCCCTCAAAGGGTTGTGAGCTAGGGAGCGTGCTCCGACTCCTCCTTATTCCGCTGCTTTCTACTTGGGCTCACATTTGAGTCCCTTGAGGAGTTGGGAGTGCGACATCAAACATCCTCCAATAAAACATTTTTAATAAAAGATGATGTGAAAGATGAGGTACCCAATGTAACCCCCAAGACCTTAAATCCTTTTAATGGGGTGTTAAACAGGGATGGGGTGTCAAAATTAGGTGATAGACTAGAGCGGGACCATGTTGCACATTTTTGAAGTTGGATTGAAGATTTATCTCGCAAAGTTCAATTTGGAAATGTTCATATGCAAATGATACAATTGAAGGGGGGCCTATGATGTGAATGTCATTTATAATAAATGGAAATAGACAAGAGGGTAAATGGCTAGTTATAAAACATAAAGTTTTTAAATGGGTTAAAGCAAATAGTGCCCCTCCCAAAGGATCACATTGACAAGTTCCCATGGCGAATGGGATGACCATGACCTAGGTTTCATGATTACGGTGACTATAAAACATGGGAGACTCAAATGCATAAGGTGCATGAACAAAGGAAATGAGTTATATGATGTCCTCACCAATTGCACAAAATTCTTGAAATATGAAACCTTTTAACACCAAATTGAAGGCATTTGCCATGTCCAGCTGAAGGAACACCCAATCAAGGTGAAGGTCAATGCACCTAATACCATGGATTACAACTTCACATTCGCCTTTGGTTGCAACTCCAAATTGGTGCAAGGAAAAATGTGTTGTAAAAGCATCATAAAATTGAAAACATAAAATGCGGCTTATGAATCAATATAATGTTTCCTTCACAATAATGGGAAGAACTCCACCTGAGGGCTTGGTCATGGCAAAATGGCAAGCCCTTCCAAAGATATGTGCAATTCGACATGGGATGTGACCTTGCACAATATGGGAACAAAGTTGAAACAATTGTGGAAATCCACTTGTAAAGTCTTCCGGATGAAACCCATCTTAATAAGGGCATCATTTATGTATGAAAAAAAAGGCCTACTTAGGTAAAGTATCTTGAGTTTTGTTTTCAACCCTTGCTTGTCAATCATGTCATCCCATAATTAGTTATATGCATTTGTACATGCCCACCCAAAACTAGTGATATCAAGTGTTGGGTGGTTTTCATTTTTTTGTGAAAATTGATTAATTCTGGTTCTTACATCATCTTATGAAAAGCTAATTAGTTATATATATATATAGGTTGGTGAAAACCAACCAAGGTATCAAAAAATTCAATTTTTCCAAATTGATTCAGTTTTCAAATATGGTGATTTTTACATATATAATAATAATCAATTTTCAAATCCACCTTTCACAACTTGTTTATTACATTTTTCAAAAATTAAGATTCAATTAATTTATTAGTTAATAATTTACTTGCTTTATCAATTAAAATATTTTTTCACATAAAATTTTACTAAAACTAGATGAAAACTTGGAAAAAAAATTAATTTAAAATTTACAATTCCATAATTTCATCCCTTTCAAAAGCTCTTTCAAACTTTTCTAACATGACCTTTTTTTAATTAACATTAGTTTCAATAAAATCTATTAAACTAAAAGGGGATTTACAACCTATTCTAGGATCATTTGGCTATTTTTTGTTGACAAGGTCAATTTGTTCAAATTTTTTAATTGTAAACAACATATCTTAATATTAGTAAAAAAATTAGTTGAGGAAAAAACTTTTTCTATTTCAATTTGGGATTCAACTATATTTAAAAGATTTGTCCAACACATGAACCAATTGTAGGAAACATGTATTCATGTTTTTCCAAGCACTACAATGGACCCATGATAACATCCACTTGATAATGCTTGAAAATCAAAAGCTCTTTGTTGATCAATTCTGTTGTTGGTTCATTTGTGTTGGCTGTCATTTCAAAAATATCCTAGTTATTATGTTTTTCAGCCTTTTGATCAACAACACCCCTTTTAGGTTTAACCAAAAGATGCAAATGATAATGACATTTAAAAAGCATAGGAAACAATTTTTTTTGTCATATTCTTCAACAATTTTTTTCCCTTGATCACAACCAATAAGTGAAAACATAAGACAAAGGGTTTTAAACCTAGGGTCCAACATTAAAGATTACATATTATCAGCCTTTCTTTCTTCATATTTTTTTAAGAAGGAAAGAAAAGAATCCAAAACCTAAACAACTTCCTTTTTTATGTTGGAAACTAAACATAATAACTCAAAAACAACATTTGCATATTTTTCCATTAAGTTGTCAAAGGTTGTAGAATCAATTTCATCCTTAAAGTTAGACTCATGGATATGGCAAAATTTAATGCATCATTAATAACCAATGATCCTTAAACTATTTTTAAATACAAGCAAACACAACAAGGCCAAGAGAATGAACAATAATTTGACATATGTGCCATGTCAATGGAGGTGGTACTCTTGCACTCATTTTCACAAAATTCTACCTATAGTAACATAGTATAATTGTTTTTTTTAATTACAAAGTTTCCTAGAAAAGATAATTTTACTAACAAGTTTGCAAAAGCAAAAGAAAATGTTATAATATCCATGGTAGGAATTAAAAAAGAATGTAAACACAAAAAAATTCAAAAGATGTTACCTTTTTTTTATTAAAGTATTCAATTTCCTTGGGGGAAAACCTAAATTGACACATGCCTTCTCCCAATCTTGTTTACCCTTTCTTGATTTTTTTTGGCCAAGTTATGCACTTTCGCAAATCTCCTTGGGCAACTTTGATTGAAACATATCATAAGCCTTCGCAAACTTTTTCATCTATTGTAGCATATTAACACACTTTTAAAAATGCAGGACCAAAACAAGTACCTTGAAAACTTTCTTCCAAACCCAACACGTCACAACTTACAACTAAGTTTAAGGCTATAGTCATAATGTTTACACTAGATCCTTCATCATTCACATAAGCAACAATTTTCCTTTTCAATACATAGCCATCGAATAATTCTATCAAAATTTTCACCAAGACATCCACTAATATTTGTTGCCTCAAAAAGGCCAAGAGTAATGTGCTTTGGCTACCATCAATTCTTTAAAATTGATCACCAATGCAAAAATATCATGTCCACCTTTTGACATCCACAAATCAAAGTTTGTAGTTGCATATTAACATTATAGAATGGCATTTTGCTAAAGCTAATAAAACATACAATTCTATTTTTTTCCCCACTAATATGAGCAATAATTCATGAGAAAATTATGTTTTGGAAAGAAAAATAAATCTTGGACACAAATGCGTATTAAATAATTTCAACAAAATAGTTTTCACAAACTATAAAAGAATATGGTTTTTGACAAATAAAAGTCCCAAATCTTCCAAAATTTATTTTTACTACAAATCATCTTTCTTGAAAACTTCCTTTACAACAAAAAAAATTGGATATGGAACTAGAAGACATATTGGTCTCTTTTTTGAAATTTGTTTTTCATCATCTCTCAAAGGATTATTCATTTCTTCTTCAATTATTTTTAAATATTACAATGGTCTAAATTTACATGTTTTTTTAATGTAATTATACCATTAATTGTGTTATATGTGATTAATCTTCTTCTAACTTGAATATTTGCATTTAAATTCAAAACTAGACTATTGTAACAAATAATACATCACATGACTTAAAGAGTTATTAAATCCACTTATTTATTATCATTAACACAATAAAATGCCCAACACAATGCATTTTTGCTATTTGGTTTCGAAAATAATCTTTGTACATGTAATTTCATCAAAAAAAAAATTATTTTCTTTTCATTATTTTCTATATTTTTATTTCCTTGTGTTCAAACACTTGTTGTTCTTTAGGTTTTTACAAAGGCTCATCTTCCATCCTTATTTCATTCACAAATACATCATATGTATTTTCAATTTCACAGGAATGTTTCATGTGTTAGTTTGAAATTAAAAATTATTACCTTGATGAATGGCGAAAGAAACTAAACAATGATACGATGTATCAAAACTAACATTTACAAGATGAAATCTACTTTTTAAATATTTGCAAAATAAGATGAGATATGTTTTCTAAACATTTAACAAAAAAATGTAAATGGAGTTTTGTAATGAAATGTATAAAAAAATTAAAATACAAGAAAATGCAAGTAAGGAAGATCTTGCAAAAAAGGCAACAAATTTAAAAACTCACCTCAAGGTCTATCAATAGTTTAGTGTTCATAACTTCAAACTTTGACTTGCACAAGGCAAAAGGGTGAAGGGGGAGGGATACTAAACTAACTAGGGAAACGAGAATAGCGTTAATGTGAGAAAAACAACAATAAGGGTTAGGCTAGTAGGTACCTAAACCCATTAGAAGAGAAGCGACACCAACATGAAAAGAATAGTAGCAATAGTAGAAAGAACAACAAAACAATGTGAAAAGGGCAATAATATCTATGCCAAAAAAACAATAAAACGAACATAAGAAGGGTAACAACACAATTACAAGAAAGGTAACATAACAAACATGGGAAAGGCATAATCACCAATGTGGGAGGGAAGCAGCACCAACATAACCAGGCAATAGCACCAACAAGGGAAGGTAGCAATGCCAATGTGAAAAAACCACAACCAACGGAGAAAATCAATGCAAAAAAAACAACATGAAAAGAGCAATGCAAGAAAAGGAACTTTAAAATGGAATATGACTTTGAAATCCAAATGGAGGTTCTTTGAGAAAACATGCTTGGTTCTTCAAAATAATAATAATAAAAGAATTGATTCTCCTACTTGGTTTCATTCATGTAATGGTGTCAACGGGTTTTCATTGTGAGAACCAAGCTAAGAACCGATTGATGATTTGAGAACTGTTCAACACTAGTGATAACCTTTACTTCATATTTTACAATGGGTAAAACCCGTGGGTGGGAAACATTCCAAAAATGTGGGGCTAGACCTAGATGTTATCATTTTGTCCTAGGCCTTTTATTTTGGGAATGCCCCCACCCAAGGGTTTTATCCTACTTAAAATGAGATGCAAGGTTTTATCTAGGTGTTCATTCTTTGGACACACGACTTCTAAGTTTTTCCCACTCTATGGAAAAGAAACTCTTGAACAATAAATCCTCTCCTCATTGTGGTTGAATTGAAATAGAAACATCCCATATAAGCTATATGGACTAATTTCACTTTGGGCTTAGTGTTCAAATTATGTATGATGGCAAAGAAAACAATCCTACATATAGCTTTACATGAGTGTTTTATAGAAGCTTTTCTTTGAGAATGGTGTATCGAATTACTCTATGATAATATGTATATGCCACATGAAATTACCAAAGTGATGAAAGGTAGTTGCATGTTGAAATATTTTTCAAGATTTTTTTAAGCAATAATATTCCCAATTAGATTTTGCATCACAACTCATGCCTTTTCTTTCTTGCAAGAGTTTGACCAACTTTGGCTTTTAGGAGTTCAAGCATCCTATCAATGTATACATAATGTTTGAGGTTTATAAGATTTCAAATGGTAAGGGATGCAATAGAAGGAGTTGGGTTCACGTAAATGTTCTTTATATTACTTTTGCTTTCCATAAGAAGTGGGGCACATATTTTACACTCCCCATGATTTTTTTTAGAAACTCAAATTTTTGTCAATTGACTGATGCTCCATTCCACTTTTTTGTGGCACAAGACTCTTGCACGTTGTGTTGACTGTTTTGTTCCATTGAGGGTTTTTTTAGCTTTTAAACAAGCTAGGAATTTTATAGTTTTAAGTAAAGACTCCAAAACACAAAAATTTCAAATCTTTTTTGTTCGTGTTTTATTATTTCTTCAATTTTCTTTATGTGTGTGACACAATGACATCAATGTTTTTTATATCTAATTATTTTTCAAAAAAAATTATGTAGTTGAAATGGCAATCATCCATAAGACAATTTGCAATATTTGATTATTAAAAATGTGAATGTAAAAAAATGAACATCCATCTATATTTTGAATGTTTATTGGAACCAATTTTATTTTTTTTGGGGTGAATTTTCACCAAATGGCAACTTCTTATTCAAAAAAAGCAAAAGATTCAAAGTGTTCTTATGTTTTAGTTACCAAAACTTGACCCCAAAAAACTTAAAATTATCTAAATCATGAAATTCTATGTTACATTCTAGTAGGTAGCCAAAATTATAAAGATGTTTCACATTCTTTATTTGATTTTCTTTATAGCCAAATTTAGATAAATCATCTTATGCATGATTGCACCTTCAACTACATCAAAATTTTCAAATCATAAACATTGGTTTGTAACTTAATATAGAATCTAGCAATTTTGTAAAAGCATCAAAAAAATTGATCAAAATTTGGATTTATAAAAAATTCAAACAACATTCATTTTTCACCATTTTGCAAAAAAAAAAAATCACCATTTGATGAAAATTCATCCAAAAGAAAAGAAATATAAAATGTCATCCATGGGTATGAAAGTTTCAAAGAATTTGTTAAGTGATTTGGTTACAAATGTTTTGTTAGTTGGATTCCAAACTCAATAATGTCTATTTGAAAACTTGTAATTAGTAGAGGCCTTGTTCACATGTTCAAATTGTTTTAATTGAATTATAATTTCAAAATTTTCAACTAAATACATAAAAAAACAAAACCCAATAATGCCAATCAAGATATTGTTACTCAAGTACAATATTAATAATTAAGTGGTAATTATGCAATAAATTAACATATTTTTATTTCAAATTAAAAAGAAAATAACTAAAATATATACATGTGTCAACTTGATAGAAATTTGTATTAAAACCAACGGCTTTAGTTTTCAAGGAAATACATTGGATATTTCCAAGAAATACCAAAATCTGTAAAAAATAAAAATACATGTAAAATACAATTAAAGTCTAAATATTTGTAAGTCTACATTTTGAAACCCCACACACAAAGTCAGATACGTATTTTTTTCAATACCCAAATTATACATACGAGTAACTTGGACTTGACCGATTCTGTTTTCAGAATCGACATGGGCCAAACGACGACTCTCTGTCAATAGAATCGGTCTAGTGTCAATTCTGTCCTGTAATAATGACCTAAATTTGTGCAGAATCTGCACCTTCTGAAGGAGACGGTGATTAGGGTTTGGAGCCGCCATCGCCATTCCCTCTTTCGCTTTGTGCAAGCTTTCAGTGCGCTTGCGCAATTCTGTGTCAGCCCGCTCGCCCGCCTGCTCGCTCGTTTACGGCGCCGGAGAATCATATCGACACAATGGTAAAACTTTCTCCCCTGCTATCATCTTCGCGTCTGAAATTATTTTCTTGTTTTCCTGGTTTGTTGTTTCGGGAAATGGAGGTTTATTAAGTTTTGAGGACTCCATTTGCGACATGGCGGGTTTCATTGTTTCCTCTTATCTGGTTAATCTTATAGATCGAGGTTTTTTCGTTGCTGATCGTTTTTCTAAGTAGCCTTTTTTTTCTCGTCCACTTCTTGATATTTTTCGGTTGTTGTTCCTTTTTTTATTATTGTAGTTTTTCAGGGTTCATGTTTTTCTTTGCTCCAGCATCGTTTTTGTAATGGCGTTTATAAAGAGGGGTTTCATTCTTGCTTGAATAATCGGTGATTGCTGTCATGGAATTCTAATTAGGTTTTTGTTTTGGTGATGATGATTGCAGTCGCTAATTGCAAACGAGGATTTCCAGCATATTCTGCGAGTGCTCAATACCAATGTTGATGGAAGACAGAAAATCATGTTTGCCCTGACCTCCATCAAGGGAGTGGGCCGACGGTTTGCAAACCTTGTCTGCAAGAAGGCGGATGTGGACATGAGCAAACGGTATGTTGTATGTTCTCTCTGGGTTCGAATCTTCATCTCTGTTTCCAGTTTCTGTATCTTACTCTTCATGTCAAGTAATCTTACTGTGAACCTTTTGAATCAGTTGTTAGGTTATGTAGCTTATTTCACCAGTTATCAATATATGTTTGTCATCTTGCAAGGTCTGCCAAAATAGTGAAAGGTGCCAGTCTTGCTGTTTTTTTATTGTTCAGGCATTTATGCATAGAGACAAGGATTTTAGGGTTCTTGCAGAGTGTGGGCAACCACATTATTAAAAATTCAGTTGTTGTGAATGTGGCTACTTTTGCAACCACAAGATTCTGAAACCCTAGGGGTGCAATATTCTCCAATCATTTTCATCTGAAGACAGCTTCTAATGAATCCTTCTTGTGTTTGTTTCTTCTTTCCCTATTCCTGACCTGAACTTTTGTATGTTGACAGTGCTGGAGAGTTGAGCGCTGCAGAGCTTGAGAATCTCATGGTGATTGTGGGAAACCCACGCCAGTTCAAGATTCCAGATTGGTTCTTGAACAGGAAGAAGGATCACAAGGATGGGAGGTATTCACAGGTTGTTTCCAATGCGTTGGACATGAAGCTCAGGGATGATCTGGAACGCCTAAAGAAGATCAGGTATGCTGCATGAATCCTGTCCTAGTGAGTGCCCTGCTGCATTTTTTGACAACCTTCTTGTGCAATGTGATAAGTTCCTTGAAGAATGACACAGCTGGCTGAGACAAGTGTGAATGGGAATGGGGTTGCAGAAATCATCGTGGTCTTCGCCATTACTGGGGCTTGCGTGTGCGTGGGCAACACACCAAGACCACAGGACGGCGTGGGAGAACTGTTGGTGTGTCCAAGAAGCGATAATGGGTGTACTGTTTTTTTGGATGGCAGTTGGAAGTCATTGTTCTTGTCTGATATATTAGCTGATTGGACTGTTGGAGGATTATCAGGATTGACATGGTTAATGCTGTTTTTACAACTTAAGAAACCAGGGTTTCAGATTTTGACTTCTTGTGCTTGGATTGGATTCATCCTTCTGTAGGCACTGGGTAGCTCTATATTCCTGGTTCTAACTATGAGAATTCTTTGCATGTGTAAGCTCTCAGAAGCAGAAAGAAAAGATTCTCCTAATTCTTGCTTCCCTCTGTTTGCAGAAAAAGTTCCTACTCCTCTTGACCCTTGTGGCAGATTAGATATCAAGGTTTTGTGGTGACCATTCTAACCTACTCCATTTCCAGTTTGGTAACAACTGGGTTGTATCATCAACATCAATGGTACAAAGGCAAAACATGAATCATGAGGAAACACAAAAGTCATTCTGGGCATGTTCAGTTGTTTGTCCCTCAGTGGCAAGTGATCCATAATCTTGAATAGGCAGCTGTTCTTCCACTCGGCAAAATTTCAACAGTCTTTCAGCAATTGAGGACTAAGTCATTCATTTTCACTTTGAAACTCATTGCAAAGATACAAGATGGATGGAGGGTAATTAGGATCCAGGGATTCTGTTATAAGCAGTGTTACATGGTTCATGTTGTTGGCACTGTTAAGTGGATTCTGTTCTCTTCATTTTTTCCATGACATGAAGCCTTTTTGCCTGCTGTTTGTAAGTACCCAATATTTGTAATTTGTGCAACCACCAAAAAATATACATACAGGAATGCACTCTCTCCTGCCTCATTCCTAGAGCTTACAAAACTAGCAAAAGAAACAGTGTGAACCTAACTTGCAAGCACACACTTTGTACTGCATCAAGAAGAAAAGCTTGGAATTGTGAGAAGTTCAGCTAGCCCCTGGAGCTGAAAACGGCTGGTGGGAGGGAGGTGTACAGGAGGAGCATGAATATCTCTACCTATCTATCTATCTATCTGTAGAGCATTTCACGGTAATCATTTACAATGTGCAATCAACTGTATGGAATTCTGCACAAAAAAATAAGGAATCAATCCTTGTGGCAAGCAACGAAAGGAATTGCTTCAGGAAATTGTATTTTATGTACAACATTTTCAGATTCGTGATTTTGTGTTGTGGGATCGATGATCTTGAGTGGGACCAAGCGGAGCAGCGGATTGAATCCGAGTTTTGGGTACCTTTGCTGGAAATTGGAGTTAGGGTTATGCTTTGCTTGCTAGCTAGCTAGCCAGCAGCAGCTGTTGCACAATCCGTCTTCTTGAAGCCGACTCGTGAGTTGCTGAGGTCGAAGTTGATGAGGAAATTCTGTTGTTGAACGTTGCCGATGATGACGGCAACGCACGTGGAAGGCGGCTGCTGGAGTGGGCCTGAGTTCAAAAATGCCAGGCAATAGAGTTCGTTTGTTCCAGGGTCGAAAGGACCGATGATCACGTTGTGGAAGTCCAGTTCCATGTCCACATTTCCTTCGAACTGCAAAATCACTGGAGGTATCCCTGACTCTTCTGATCTGCTCTTGTGATGGGAGTACGATTTGGGAAGCAGGAAGCAAGTTTGTAAGCCGCCGGGAATCAGATCTGACCATGGTGGTGCGGCAGCAGCAAGCAGCTCCAGCTTCGCTTGCTTGAGAATGGCATCTTGCAACGGGAGGTAAACTTGCTCAGGAAGGAAGGAGATGTAAGTCCCGGAATCGATGATGGTCCCGCCGCCGCCATTTGGGTTGAGTTCCATTGCAGAGAAATCGATGGGAAGTTGTTGCTTTCCGACTCTGATGCCCACCAAGCTCACGTAGTAGAAGCCTGGAGCTTTTCCTGCTGTGTTCAGCATGGAAGTGTATGCGAAAGCGGAAGCAGGCTGATCCGCTGCTGCTGCAGATCCGCTGCTAGTGCTGGATCCGAAGACGAGAGAGCTTGTCGCATTCGGAGTCTTCATCCTGTCGATCATGCAATAGGAAAACGAAACACCCATTTGTGTTGCGAAGGAGAACGTCCCTCTGTCAAGACCCAGAAGCCCGGAACTCCCTACAAACAGACCCTGGTTCAGTCTCCCGCAACCGAAGATCACTTCCTGCGCTGCAACGAATGCGGATCCGCTGCTGCTGCTGATGCTAGACTCCATTGTGAAAGTCTCGGAGGACAAGGAACCCCAAGTGTCGCTACCATCGCCGTAAGTGGCAGCATATGCGCAGGTGCCATCTCCTTGAGAACACACATTGCTCACTCCATCCGTGATATGGCAATTCTTGTTGCTGCAATCGAAGACGGTGTAGGAGCTCGACTTGTTGGGATCGTAGATTGGGAGTATCTGGTTGTAGCAGACGACGCAGGGAGTGCACTGCACCCAGCTGATTTCGCTGCCGGTGTCGACTGCGAGGAGCACTTCCTGAGGAGGGTTTCCGAGCTTCAAAGACACGAAATACTCTTGGCCTCCTCCACTGGCAGGACTTGACAATAAGCCGCTTGCAGAAGCAACAGCAACAGCAGGAGGAGCAGCATTGATGAGACTTGCAGCTGCAGTGGCTTGTGCTACTACAAACTGATGAGCATGAGAATTCTTCAGTCCAAGTTTTGCAGCAACGCGACTATTGAGGTAGCGTACTCGTGACTTGCTTCGAGCTATGGCGTTGGCGACCAGCTGAGGCAGCCGCTGCTGGGCGGGGGGGACGACTGCAAGTCCAAGTGCGAGAGCTACTTGTTCTATGTGCATCAACTTCAAGCTCACAGCTCCATGATGCGACTTGGACTGATCCCAGTCAGTCTTCTTGGAAGCCGATTTCTCGCTGTGTCCTTCAGCAGCTGCTGCACCACCACCAGTTGCTGCCGCCGCCACAGCGTCTGAGGTGGAAAGGCTAAGACAAAATGTAGTCAAGAATAGAAGAAACACTGTTGCAATCCAACATCGAGTTTTGTAGATTGCTGTCACCCCCATCAGACCTGGAGCTGCAAAACCCAATTCAAGATTTTCTTCCCCTCCTGGACATCTGATCAGCTCCACCTTGCTTACTTGCTGAATCCCTTCCCCTCCCGCCTCCCCATTCTCCTCAAGGCTCAGTCCTCCCTTCAACAAGATCTGCCAAGCAGGCTGCACAGAGGTAGGCACCTTGTGCAATCTGCCAGGTACCTTCCATGGCCGTCAAGCAGGCAGGCAGGTACCTACCTACCTCTTGCAAACTAGAAGGTACCTTCCATTTGCCTTCAAGCAGGCTAGTACCTACCTTGCAGCTGGGAAGGTACTTACCTAGTGCAAACTGGAAGGTACCTTCCATTTAGCTTCAAGCAAGCTAGGACTTACCTTGCAGCTCAGAAGGTACTACCTAATGCAAACTGGAAGGTACCTTCCATTTAGCTTCAAGAAGGCTAGGACCTACCTTGCAGCTGGGAAGGTACTTAACAAGAGCAAACTGCAAGGTACCTTCTTTCATTACCTACCTTCAAGCAGGGTACCTTCCTTTACCTTCAAGGCTGAGGGCAAGGTACCTTACCCAATCATTAAGGTACCTTCCATTACCTTCAAAAATGTTTTGAGATACCTTGTGCAATCTGTTGTAAGGTACTTTCTGTTTTCTTCAATCAGGCTGGGAGGTAGCTTGAGCAATCTCAAAGGTACCCTCAAGCAGGTAGGTTGGGAGGTACCTTGTGCTGCAAACCACAAGGTACCTTCCATTACCTTTGAGCAGAGACTGGGGAGGTACCTTTCTGCCCAATCTGTATAGCACCTACAAATTACCTTCAAGCAGGTCTGGGCAGTACCTTATGCACTCTGTAAGGTACCTTACACATTACCTTCAAGTAGACTGGGAGGTACCTTGCACAATCTGTAAGGTACCTCCCAGTTCGTTCTTTGCACTTTTAAAAGATTTTGGGATAAAATTTGTGGCTGAATATGTTAAAAGTCTGACTTCTACTTTAGTTGTTCATCTTGAGGATTGGAAATTATCAGTAGCACTTAATAAGTTATAGTTTGGACCATATCCTTCTTACCTCAATATTCCTTATCTTTGATGATGAAACCCTGCCAACCATAAATAAACCAAAGCACCCAAAAAAGAAAAGGGGGAATATGAGGAACAAAATGGAAGGACCCACATCCAAGAAGACAATTGAACCACCTAAGATGCCAAACCAACAAGGGGAACGCCAAGTTCCTGGACCCCCTCCTGTTGTTGCAAGAAGCATATCAAATAATGAAAGGGGAGGACCTCCTGAAACGAGGCCTAGCCTAGAAAAACCCTCACCTACTGCAACAGCACATCTCAAAATAGAGACCGCCTGCACACACATTGTAATAATGTCACTAACACTCTCTGCCTATTAAATGCATGCAAAACTGAGGGAGGAGGACTTCCAGTGCCGTTTGCTCCCCACGCCATGTTGACATGACTTTCCTCTTGTTTTTGTTTCCCAAGCCTTGTTTTGTCATGGAACAAAATTTCACAAGCTTACATCAAGCAACATCCCCATCCTCCATTTAAGTCCAAAAGTTGACAAGGCTGCCAATTGCATCTACAATTGCACCCACATCCAGACGAACATTAACCTGGTTGCTGGGTTGGCCTTCTCACCCCCCACCACCCAACCTACAAATCTTTTGGTTGTTGCTAGAAAACTTAACTTATTAATATCCCCAACTAACTCCCATAGTACCATGGCAACTTCTACACTAATTATATTATTTTGCAGAAATGTTGAAAATTTTCAAACATTCTTTTCCTCAAAAAAAATTTATATATATATATATATATGAAGGAAAGAAGGAAACTATAGAATGTTCAGGAATATTTTATTTGCCAAAATGGAATTTTTTTCAAATTTAATCTTTTTGATTTTGACAAACATGTGTTGAAGGTGCTTGCCAAGGTACTCTATATGGTATAACGTCTGACAGCTGCCCTTTTATTAATAAGTATGATTTGAGTGGTCATCACAGGTATCCTAATATTACTGGGGTCAGCAGGGAAGTGCCATTCATTCTGTATCTCTTTTTGCAACCTATCTAGCCTTTGATCTACTGCCACCCACAGAGGTTCCTTTGTTCCTTCTCAAACTTGAAGTCTGTCCAAAGTGTATATATCCATACCCAGTTGTCAAATGGGTTGCCAACCCATTTGCAGCTATGAAGTTACTCAGTTTGTTGTTGGGTGGTACGTGAACTCATTAGCAAATGATGCTGGACTGACTATTATTGTGCAAAATAGGTATTGGAATGCATTATATTATTATTTCAAGGAGTCCTTCAGGCTTGCTCTTTTTCTAAGTTCTTCTTAGCTTGCTTAAAGCTAAATGGAAGTAATGAAAAAAAAGGGTGACATGTTTAGGTGTCAAAAACGTCCTGGAAAAAAAGGTAACAAGTAGCTCGGTTGCATAAAATGGCTCTGCTCTTTAAATAATATCCTTAAGTATGTTAAATATTCAACATACTCAATTGAAAACACATGGTGGTTAGTGCATGGTGAGGCCCGAGTGAATCCTTTGGTTGGTTATGCTGGAAATGTTTCTTTAGGCAACTACATGTGACCCTAAAATGAATGCAGGTATACGAAGTGTTTGGCCCATTTCTGGGTGCATCAAGATTCAGGATATCTTTACCTTGAAGGGCAGAGCCAATAACAGTGATATCATTCCACTGACATTGAGTATGATTTGAGTCATCGAACCATTGGTGAAAACAATTTCCTTTGGTATAGCTTTACTAGGCACCATCATCCCTTGTCACAATTTTGTACTCTCACAATGTTTGGGTTCGGAATACATGCGTATGTTCACCTCAATTATGTATCTTCATAATGTTTATTTGGAGGATTGTATGTGAATGGACAAAGAGGTCACAAGATCTAATCTCCCCTTGCTCTTCACTTTGGCCTTTTTGGACCCACAATTCATAGGGCAAGCACTAAATAAGGCAAGGCATTTAACAAGAGCAATAAATTAAATGCAACTAAGAAAGTGTTTAACAACCCCTAAACAAAAAGAACAAATTGCATACAAAACTTAGAGTCTAATAAAAAAAAGTACACATGCCGACCATTGATGTCCCCCCACCCCAAAAAAAAGCATTCTCTCTAATTTTGCTGGTTCAAAGTGGAGAACTCATTTTCAATTATCATCACCTTCTTCAAGGAAACAAGTTTGAGAGGTATTGATTCTTCATCGTGCCAACCTCCAGACTTCTAACCCTTGTGGATCCATCTCCCAATCTCACTTCCAATCTGTTACATGCTGTTGGTAGACCCAGCTCCCAATCTTGGGTACAATCTGCTACTTGCTGTTGGGTAGGTAGTTCAGCTCCGACTTCCATCTCTGTCCTAGTTGAACAATGGCATTAGCCACTAGACCTCTCAGCAACTAAGCAAAGAACCTTCTGTGTTCAAACTTACATCTTTGCTCTTTTCCTTGGTCACTTCTTCTTGGTAGAGTATACTTGCCCCCATGCAGTTTAGTGGGTTTTTAAGGTTTATATACAATCGACAAAGTTAGTCCAGTCTGTGCTTTTGGTAGCTTGTCAGTGTTTCTTTTCCCAATTTTTTTGTGATGTAGCCAATGTGACGACCATCCATAAGAAGATTCAGCCAAATCTGGCAATAAACCAGTTATGTGTTAACATAGTGTAAAGAGAAAATTGAAGTTACTTGTTATGCTTATTCTATATGATAATGTCCATGAATCCCCACCAAAATTTATTCAAGGAAAAGCACCAACACAAAAAAGGGTAAATGAAGGACCAAAAAGAAGGACCACATGTCCAAGCTCATAAAAGACAATGCTCAAAAGTGCAAAGCTTGACTTAACACTGTAATTTGAATGAAGTTTAGGGTTTTAAATATTAGAGGCTTTAAAGCGAAGTAAGCACAACATTAGTATCCAAAGTTTGGTGTTTAGCATCTTGCCATGTCTACCAACCCAAGCAGAGTTTTTTTTTTTTTCAATTTTATGATATAAAATTTTGATGAAAGCTTCCCAAAAATTTAGCAAAAATTAGTTGAATTTACACTAGAAAAACACATTTATTCGAAAATTTCCCAAATTTTTAAGCCAGAAAATGACAAAATTTGTTGTGAAAAAATTAAATCATTGAGCCCAAGTGATCTCCACTTAATTTGATTTAAATAAGTTGAGAATGTAAGGAATGGTCTCTTTGTTGTGGTTTTAAGTCACTTATTAGTTGACATGAGAAAACTAGACTATGAATGTTGACCAAGTACCCAACTACCCAGCAGACTAGGTACCACCAGATCACGAACCCAAACTGAAAGGTTCCTTTGTAAAACCAAGAACTGGACAACAACACTGGTCGATGTGTGTCCCGATAACACAAGAATTCACTCTATGACATAAAAACAAAGGGTGTGTCACACTGTAGCCTTGCCATTTACTAAAAAGTATCTTAAGGCAAAAGAAGAATTATGGGAACTCAAATATATTTCATATATATATATATACCCTATACTCTAAAACCCTATACACATAAGTGAGTACATCAGAGTTGACAGAGCCATTATTGGTGACAGGATGATGTGCTTAGTGCTTACCTACATCTAGCCTTCTCCAAGGATGGGATGGTGATTAATTGAGGTTTGGTGACAAGGTAAAGGCAAGAAGACTCTTGAACCTTTGGTTTCTACACACCCCTCCCCCCGGCCCCCCTTTTTCCCCCTGTCCTGCTGATGCTGCAATTGCACAGTTTGTCAAATTTCATTGAAGCTCTTGTTTGTTGTGCACACTCTTATTACAAGAGATGAATATTCATGGATATAAAAGGTGCCCTCCAAAATAAACACTTATTTAGGAATTTTCTCCCCTAGTGCTTGAGGAAAGGGAAATGTGGTGTCAAACCCATTCCCAGCATATAAAATGGAATACATATATTTATTTATTTATTTATTTTCCTATTTTCCTATTTTCCTATTTTTGGCAGTTCAACAACACATGTCAATCCAGATATTTATTTCATCACATTTCCAGCATATTTCATCATGTCAATTCTCCCTTTGTTAAGTTGAAATCATATTTTGTCAGCTTGACATCCCACTTTGTCAAGTCACCAAATCCACTTTGCCAAAGCTTAAATCACCAAATCCTCTCAAGTCAGAAAATATTTCAGATCCATTTTGATCATCAATGCCCAAAAACGATCTGCCCAACTGTGTCACACAATTGCACATAATTTAGTTAGTCAAAATCTTTCGAGCTGCCTCAATGCCTAAAAATTTCTCCCTTCCTTCCTTTCCTTAATAGTGTGCAACCTGTATTTGAAGAATGTGGACGAATGTAAAACCCACTGAATGAAATGAAAGTAGATGGATTGTCATTAAAACACACATGAAGAAGTACTTGACCCAAATGGATGAAATTAATTCTCAAAATTCAACATATGAACTTCAAGGGAAAATTTGTGGTGGTTGAATATGTCTTCATCAAACAAAATCAAATCAAATGGATGAATGTAACTTTGTCAAATGAAATAAAATCAAGCTCACAAATGTTGTGGAAATGGATTTTGATGACATGACAAAATGCCCATGTGTATCTGCAAGATGGACATCAACCCAGCAAAGTTCAGCGCAACCTGCCACATGTCAACCTGGCAAATAGTAAGAGCAAATAGTAACCACACTGCAAGTCCAGGGATGTATGTCTATGTATTGGGTACCAAGAAAATAAATAACCCATCCACCCACCCACCCACATAGCACTCCACAAACAGATGGAGATCTTGCTCATCTCCTGCTCTCCAGTATCAAAAAAACGTTCTTCTCAAGTTCCATGATCCTTCTAAACTTGCATATACTTTCCATGTGTTACAATGCAGAAGTCATGGCATCCATATCCCTACAAGGATTCAAAACCCATAACCAGAAGCAAGGATTTTACACAAACAACAATTTTGACACACAAGGATTTTTTACATGCTTGCAAAAATCACACTACATTGATCTTTCACAACCATTATACATGGTGCCCACAAATTTGTGGAAAGGATGGGAGCTCATATTGCAAAACATATGCTGATGTTGAGCTTGACTAGTTCTGTTTTCATACCCCAAATACTTCCCTGTCTACAACATGCGTTTGACAGAAACTATGTCAATTGGATCCCCCTTCTACTTTTATGCAGTAACTGCTGGCAAGCAGATCATACACATAAGCTCCCAATTTGAAGCTAGGAAAATGTGATGAAGTTTAGGCACAAAACCTTGTCTATGTAGTAGGGAGCAGCTCTGATAAAGATACTCTTCCAGACTTGTTCATGACTGTAGTAGGGCATGCCCATGCCATTCAGAAAGCCGCAGCAAGAATTTGGGTCAGTAGTTGTAGATGAGAACCTGGCTCTCAAATCAAACCACAGTGAAACACAGACAAATTGTGGATTGACTGCTAAACCCTGCTCACAAATTCACCACAGAAGCCCTGTATGCACACACACAACTTAAGAGGCAAATACCCTGTAGTAGTGACTTTCCTTCCTTTTGCAAGCTTAAGACAGAATTTCAGTGTTTACTTTTCTCATACACAAAGGCACCATCTTGCAATGCAAATACAAATGGTATCCTTCACAACCACCACACACATGCCAATCACATGGACATCACAATGAAACCTATTCCAAGAATATTAGTGAATCTGTCAAACTCTACACCCTACTAGATTAAGGGTATTGTGACCCTCTGGCCCCATTTTGGACCCGGGGTTAAGTTAAAAGCTCTTCACTAGGTTGCAGGTCAGCAGCATAGGCCCTAACAACTGGACCTGTCAAAGCAATCTGATATGTGAAAGCAATAAAGGACCTCAAAACCCACTATGTCCATGAAAAGTGAAGTTGGAAGTGAGGATGATTAGCCCCCAAAATTGATGCCTTGTGCAAGAGGCAGATCACTGCCATAATTTATAGTGCTGCATCCCCACCAAAAAAGCAAGTTGCACACAATCAGATAACCAACAGATAACTCACAGCAGAAAGAACATGAGATGGTGGGCCTTCATGAGAACTGCATTAAAATAGGAAGAGCTTTGGCAAGCCAAGTGCACCCAGAACAATGCAAGTTGCATGCAAAATAATGGCCTTCAGAATGGCCATTGTAATTGTGTGAAAGGTTGGCCATTGTAATGGCTTGCTAAAAGTCATTCATAACTATAGTAGGCATCCTGGAGACCAGATACAGCAACAGCTGGTTCATGATGGTGACATCAATAGCCATTGTGAGGTGACAAATAATGCTATCATCCTACATCCTCATCAGCTGAAGATGTACAATGACCACCCCAGAGCAGGCAAGTGAGAGTGCATACCAGGTTGCACGGTGCATATACTGCTTCCAGGAGTCACTACCAGCCTCCCGTCCACCCCCAGTGGCCTTCTCTCCACCAAAAGCTCCCCCAATTTCTGCCCCATTCGTGGGGATATTCACATTTACAATTCCACAATCACTACCTGTAGGCCTGCAGTGTAATGTTTCTCACATCAATAACCTGACAGACTCAAATTGTACTCTCGATGGTCAAAAGACTGGCAATGGACAGACTTCCTAAGATTGTACTGGTACTACCAAAGTTCCTCATATTCACATGTGCACAGCACCCCAAGGAAAGAGTAGAAGAATAATCTCAAGAAGTTACACACCCGATCCATTTAAAAATGGTTTCAGGGTTGCGTGTGAAAATTGAGCTGCTGAGACCTTGTGGAACTGAGTTGTTCATCTCAACTGCTTCATCCAGTGTCTAGTTCACAGCAGAGAGCAGTAACACACACGCCACTGTGGATTAGATTACCGAGCATTGTTATAACAGAAGGAAGCACAAATTCACTGCATTGCAAAAAGGTTCTTGTATAGTACCTGGAATTTGAAGACATACAGAATAGGAGAAAAGAGCTCCTCTCTGACAATTGGTGCATCATGTGATATTTCCACCACTGTGGGTTCAACATAATTGCCCTCACGCTCCATCACCAAGCCCCCAGTCAAAATCTTGCCTCCCTGCGAAACCCTCCCAAGTTTGCAGCACATTATGTCTTCACTCAAGCCTGAACAGGCATGATGAGTTTCATACTATCAACTCAAATAAGTGCTATAAGATCCAGGATGATATCACCTATCCACAAATGTCCTATTGAAATCTTGCTTGAAAAAGAGTTAAAACATTGCTGGACAAACTTATCCCAAAATGGTCAACTACATGATGCTTTACATTGTGAAACACTCAAGAGGTCAAAGCCCGGTGCCATATTAGATTGACAATGTGTTCACCTGTGATTTTATGGCTTTGATGCCATTCTCAAAGCTTGACTTGGAAAGAGGGGAATGTAGGGGCCCAAGAAGGGTTCCCTCTTCCAAGGGATTTCCTGCCTTGACTTGTGAATACGCCTTAAGCAAACGCTCCACCATTTCATCATACACTTTTTCATGTACAATCTGCATTTCCATTTCTATGATATCACTTCCAGATGCTTAAGCGCACACTCCAAGTAAGAATGAAGATCATATGAAGACAGAAATATATCTCATGATTGTTGGGAAATTCTGTGTACTTACAATTTAATCAACCTGGATGTAATTGAGAGATGACTTGATAATAAGGTTATAGAGATTCAAATCCACCAATATATCAGCACAGGAAAAAAAGACATCCCAGCTTTAAAAGGGTTTAGGTCAAAAGAAAAGGTCATGCAGTGTATACCAAGCGGCGGCAAGTTGTGCAGCGTTGGCCTGCAGTACCAACAGCTGCAAATAACACAGAGCGCACTGCCAGTGTTAAGTTGGCATCCTCCATAACTATGATTGCATTGTTCCCACTCAGCTCAAGTAATGTCTTGCCATGCCTGGCATTGACATTATTCCGCACCAGCTGTCCCACCTGCACCCAACTCTTCTGATTGAGGGTCTAATCTTGCAAATCGCACAATTAAAGTCTACAAACCACAACTAAAGCATGTTATCATGTTCCTGCATCCTAGTAGAATGTTCATTACATGAGCTTCATACTGGACTGGAAACCAATGTGCAACCATTCTGAGTAGTTGTGAAATCTCAATTTGCAAGCCCAATTAAGGCCTTGGTTCACAACTGTGTTTTGGAAGCACGTGACATTATTTCAAGATTGGGGATGAAACTTCATCAGAAGCTGCAAAGAGAACAATGATGGTTAAGATAATACCTTGGTGCTGCCTGTAAAGGATACAAGGGGAATTCGGGTGTCCTTTGCAATGGCATCACCAATTTCAGCCCCACCACACACACAAGTGAAAATAGCTCCTGGAAGCCCATTTCTCTCCAAGACTTCAGCAATCAGTCGCGTTGTAGCTATGCTTACCAAAGGGGTTGATGGGGCACCCTTCCTAATAAGAATATATGGGCACTTTAGTATCTAGTGTCTTATATGAAAAACAACAATCAAATGGCTGAATAGCACAAGTACACTTAATGACCAGCCAATGAGCTGTTTGGGAGTACTTAATGTAATGATAGTTAGCTTGAATCTCTAACAGGAGCATAAAAGACTTGGAATAAATTGGCTTCAATGTGGTTTCAGAGCAATAGTCGAATTCTTCACCTCCATAATTATTGGTATCCAATTGGTTTACAATGGTTCACCCCCAAGTTACCTTCCTACCTGACTTCATTCATACCTATCAGGAAGAGAGTGTTAACTCAACAAGTCACCTTATCAATGAGCCTCAACAGAAACATAAAACATGGATTGATCATATGAAAGTCAGTTAAAGCTCACCAGACAACACAGTTCCCACAAACAAGGGCAATGCAAGCATTCCATCCTGTGTGTTCCAAAACAAAATTGGTGCCCATTACTGCATGTAGGTGAACACATTAATCCCTATGCAATCAAGGAACAGATGTAGACGGAAATGCTGATAAGTTAGCAGTATGATTTACTCAATAGGACATAATGACTTGAGTTGAAATCCAAGGTGCTGCAGAGATGAATGAGTACCAAGGACAGCACATGGGAAGTTGAATGCTGTGATAACCCCCACAATTCCAAGGGGATTCCAGACCTAATAGTCAACCCACAACTCCAACTTTCCATGAGCATTTTGCTTTCAATTCACAACTTCCCCCAAATTCAACAGATTGCCTTCATTAAGGACCCCAAAGAGGAGAATTGCTCAAAAGAAGACATCCTACAAGTATCAAAACTCTTCCATACTTATAAGTTTGAATTCAGCTGCATAGCATTACCAGATGATTTAAAAGTTAGAATAACAAGATTCCCAACCAAATAGCAAGAGACCGTAATGGCAAATTGCAGGAGGAAGCAAAGAGGAATCACTAGTCCAAAGGGAACAGGCAGAAACAAAAAATAGAGTGACAGAAGTTGATTTCAAGCAAACCCAGAGAGAAAGTGAATTACCTCCATCATTGCATGATTTGGTCCTGTGTAATATAATCACAAAATTTCCATCCAGTATCAGAAAAAGGGTAACATGCCTCCAGTGCAATTTCAAGTCCATAACAATAATTTACCTGTGCACTGCCCTAATGACCAGTAGTGTTAATCATGAGCAAACTAGAGCTAGGCATTCACAGATTCTAAAGATACCAAGATGCTATGGTTCACCACCAAATCAATATTTAAGTCTGAACATTATTTCCAAAAGGCTGACCAAAAGAAGTAGTGATGTGAAGATTTGCTTACGTTCAGAAGGCAAAATGGAACCATTAAGCTGTCGGCTCAAACCAACTGCATAGTCACACATGTCAATGACTTCCTGTCACTCATAAACAATATGTGTGTCAGCGGGAGACATCTCCTACAAAGATTTCAAGTATAATGCTGAGATGTGGATGAAGGAAACAAGAACATAGGCACCCAATGGTGGCATCAGACACCATTATCTGGAGGGAAAAGAATCACAACCTGCACTTCCCCAATGCCCTCAGCCAGAATCTTTCCCATTTCCAAAGAGAGGAGTCTCCCCAAAAGTGACAGCTTTGCCCGCAGAGCATCTCCAATTTGGCGCACTATTTCACCCCTTTTTGGTGCTGGAGTCTGCACACAAATTCTGACACATTAGATTCAATGTTTACAATTTCCAAAAATGCACTGCACCCCTCAAGGCCTTGACCTATATCCCTCCAAAACGCCAAGCAACAGAATTCCTACATGTAACTCTTAATATGGAACATGTTAAATACCTCTGGTTATGTTGAATGAGACCCTCTTGCAATCACCAAAGAAACATCCTAAAGTAGCCATTTTACACTTGAGTTCCTTAGAACCTTTTATGCATGTCACACATTGTACCTCCATGTGCATCTGGGTTTTTCTCAGAAGCATATCACTGCATTTATGAACTCTATGCATGAGACCTATCTAACTATTGACATAGTCCAACATACTCAAGAAATCTGCTAGCACCCCAGCTGCCTAACCTTTGTCTTGCCTAAACCAATGCATTCATGTAAAAACCCAGTTGATTTCAGCCAAATGACAGTCTGGTCAACATGCAAATTTTGATCTGAAGAGCAAGCATGCCTTTGGGCAAAAGTGAAAGAGAGCAACACACCAGCATCCACATTTTTCTGGCAGACACACAAGCGTTCAGGCTTTCTTCATAGTCTTGAAGTGAGGCTTCTGTTACTGTTGCAATTGCCTGCACCCCACATACAAGAGATCAATGTACAACAACAGATTCCATCACAAGGTGCAAATGAAAACAACATGAATTTCCCTCACATATAGATGACCACATCATCAATCCTCACAACTTGTCAATCTTTTGCCTGAGTATGTACTAGCAAGAAGTTCACCATGCCACCAGTGACACAGGGCTGCATACAACTGATAGCTTCAGTGCTATATAATCTTTTGCCGATTCATGTCATCAGTGAAAGTGCACAAAGACCAAAAGAGTTAAAACAAAAGAAAAGGTTTTCCTTCACATTTTGTCCTTCCCCTTCTCCATCTCAAAGTAGTACCCTGGGAATGCTCTTCTCTACATTCTGATCCTTGCAGCATTGCCCCTTTCAGAGGGCATCAGAAGATTTTCCTTTCAGTATGTCCAATTCAATCATCATCACAAAACACAAGGAATTATCACAGTGGCTTGAATGAGCACCTTGTTGTCAGAAGGGTTCACCGATGTGATGATAGGACCATTGCCCTTCCAGATACCACCACTGAAACATCCTAAATTGTGCGGTGCCAACCCTAACTCCTTCAGAAACTGATAGTCCTCTCTCTCAAATCCCACTCCCATGGTTTTTTTTATGTACTGTACCTGTGCCACTCCAAAGCACCCGTTTTAGATCACTCAAATTCCGGCCTTTTCCAATCGACCTTGTGCAACGTTCCAATTGTGTGACAATCAATCTCCTCAAAAGACACAGAGCATGCAAAGAGACCTGAAAGGAAAACTTCTCTTCTCCGATGCAATTTCAAGAAACATCATCCCGGGACAACACACACACACACAAAACCTGGAAACAACAACAGTTTCCGAATTCCGAGAGCCAAAACATTCGACCAAAATCTCAAGCGAGAAGTAAAAGAGATGCAGCATGCAAAGCCAGAGACCTGAAAGGAACTTCTCCTATTATTATCTGAAGGCAATTTCGAGAAACACACCCCGGGAGGACACAACAAACACACACACACACACACACACACACACACACA